>Ga0209632_10005388_pt1 | contig 11102 bp, 10 predicted proteins | sample COG_10_FD_184754 | JGI IMG/M metagenome (GOLD analysis project Ga0209632, IMG submission 184754) | Pelagic Microbial community sample from North Sea - COGITO 998_met_10 (SPAdes) (version 2) | ecosystem: Environmental > Aquatic > Marine > Neritic zone/Coastal water | place: Helgoland, sampling...
GCTTGTGAAGTGCTTTCTTTAATTAGTTTAGTTTCAATTTCTAATGCATTAAATTCTCTAACATTAGTATCTGTTATCAGGGAGCTCAGTGATCTCTTCATGTAGTCCAACCTTCCTTAGTATTTCATTTGCTAAATCAAAATATTCATTTCTTGATTTACTATCTTCTTTAAAATCTACAACAGTTTTAGCATAAAATGGTCCGTCAGCAATTTCAGCAGTTTGAGAAATTTTTGTTGTTAATAATTTTTCTGCCAGTAGGTACTCTAATTCTGTTACAAATTCTAAATAACTTGATCTTCTCTTATCTATCTGGTTTAATAAAACACCCAAAAATAATGGATTTGTATTTTGTATTGATTTTATGGATTCTTTCGCAAAATTCATTGCTTGTGCCACACCCTCAACAGCTAAAAATTCAGGTTTTGCAGGTATTAGGTAAAAATCAGAAACTGCAAGTGCTTCTTGAACTAATGAACTCATTGTTGGAGGTGTGTCTATGATAATGAGATCATAACAATCCAGTTTATTCATATTAAAAGCATGTTGTAACTTAGAACCTCCGACTATTTTTTCTTCATTAAATTTCGAGATTTTTATATTCGAGCTTAATATATCAAGATTATTACTAATTTTTCCTGGAACTATGTCATTTTTTTTCTCAAGTAAGTCGATTGCATTTGAATCATTTTCAGGATTTTTATCATAGTTTAAGTATGTAGAGACGTTTCCTTGTGGATCTAGGTCAATGATTAAAGTCTTGTATCCTAAGGTAGAAAATATTTTTGCGACATTTACTACAGTAGTTGTTTTACCTACGCCACCTTTTTGGCAAATTATGGAAATTGTCTTCACTTAACTGTTATAACATCAATAAATCTATATTCATCGTTATTAATAAGAAATTTTTCTTGTTTCACGTGAAACGCTTCTTTATAAAGCCCTTCTATGTTTGAGTTAGAAGATACAATAAAAGTATTACTTTGGTTATTTGACATGTGTTTTTCTAATTTCTTCATAAGGTCATTTTTAGGAAGGTAACACCTCATTAAAAAGATAGAATTAACTTCCTGTTGAATATACTTTTGGGCATCAGCTTTTAAGGCGTTTATATTATTAAGTTTTTCAGACGATATAAATCGCTCTAATTCATAAATTCTCTTTTGTTTAATATCAATTAAGTTTATATTTTCATTGGAAACAATACCTACTGGTAAACCTGGTATTCCACCACCAGTTCCAAGATCATAGATATTGTTGTATGAAATGTTTAAATCGAGAATAATTTTATAAAAATAAAGCGAGTGAACAATAAATTCATCCCATATAAATTGATCATTTTTAGGACTAATTAACCCAGTTTTAACGCCTGTATTTTTAAGCCAGTTGTGGTATGTAGTTAAATTATCTAAATTTTTAGCTAAAAAACTTTTTCCCCAACTTGGAATTTGGGGATCAAAGCTCATTCTTCTTCTTTTTTAGTTCCCTGATCTCCAGTTGGAGCAAAAACAACAGATCTATATGGCTCTCTACCTTCAGAGTAAGACTGAATCCCGTCAATATCTGCTACTGCATCATGTAGAGTTTTCCTGTCAACAGAGTTCATAGGTTCAAGCATTACTTCTTGATGATCTTCTAAGATTTGCTTAGTTAGTCTTTCAGCATAAATAGTTAGAGCTTCTTTTCTTTTTACTGCATAATCAGCAACATCTAGCCTAAGTCTTGTACCAGCACCTGTTTTTCTTTGGATAACAGTTCTAGTTAATTCATGCAAAGAACGTATTATGTTGCCTTTTTCGCCGACTAAAGCCTCAGTTTGCTCACCTTTTACAGCTACAAGTAGGTTCTGTTCATCAAGTTCTCCTGTTACGGTTCCCTCAAGGCCAAATGATTTTATTAAACCCTCTAAAAATTTAATAGAAACGTCAAGTTGCTCTTTAGGGTCAGCTTCAACTCTTGGTTTCTTTTCATAAGATTTCTTTTTTTCGTTAGTTTTAGGTGTTCTTTTATTTTGGCTGTAGTTGCGTGAATTTCCACCACGGCTATTTCCGTTTCTATTGTTACTTTGTGCTCCATTTCTTACTGAAATACGAACTAGTGCTTTTGTTCCACCAACTCCAAAAACTCCACCTTCTGGTTCTCTTAAAATGTTTATATTGGCTTGAGTTGCATCTTCAAGGCTAAGTTCTTTTAACCCTGCTTTTATAGCGTCATCAATGGTTTTTGCTTCAACTTCTACCCATTTATTAGACATTATTTTCTCCTTCTTTTTTTTCTGTTTTTGCGAGGATCATCTTTTTCATCTTTGTTTTCAGTTGATGTTTCTGATGTATTATTATCCTCTTTTTGATCTTTTTGTGTTTCTTTAGCTTTTTGATTCTCTTCTATTTTTACGATTAAAGCTTGTTGTCCAATCCTAAATATGTTTCCAGTTAAGAAATATACAACCAAACCAGATGGTAAAGTCCATGAAATGAAACCAAAGAATAGTGGCATTATTTTTCCAATCATTTGCATTTGCTGCGCTTGTGGGTTGTTTGAATTACCAGATTTTTTAGTTAACTGGTTTTGTTGAAATAGTGCCGTTAAAACAACAAATAAAATTAGTACTAAATAGGGAATTCTATCGATCCATGCTCCTATTTCTGAGGCTGGAATCTGAAGATCCATTGTGTAAAATAAAACACTGGAATGATCACCTAATTGAGTAAACAGTGAAGCTTCTTTTGGAATAAAAACGAGTGGCTCTCTTAAAACTCTAAATAAAGCAAACCAGATAGGCATTTGAATAATAAGAGGTAATACACAACCTAATGGGTTTATACCTTTTGTTTTATATAAATCAGCAATTGCCTTATTTAATTGTTCTTTATCATCCTTATGTTGTTTTTGAAGTTTTTTAAGTTCAGGTTGAATATCTTGCATTCTTTTAGTGGATCTGGTCTGTCTTAATGTAAGCGGAAATATCACAATATTAATTATCACAGTTAAAGCTACAATTGAAAACCCGTATGAGTTTGTAAAATCATAAGAATAAGATAATAAAAATCCAATAGCTAGTGCAAATGGTTCTAAAATTGCCAATTTTTACCAAATTTCATGTAAATTGGATTGCAAACATAAATTCTTTTTAAAAGTAGAGGTAAGGAAGCAATCAATCCTTCTTTTTCTATTGAATTTTTTAAAATTTCACTACATGTCGGATAATATAAACAATTACCTTGGCCGAAACCAAAAAAATTGAGTAATGATCTTGCTGAGATATAAAATAATTTTGAAATTTTCATTTAATTTTTAAGTAGGGGGTGAGATTTAAGTATTTCACTTATATCACTTAGGTTCAATTTGGAAGATTGTGTTGAACCAATAACATATATGTCAATATTTTTGTTTGTCTCTAACGCCCGTACAGCCTCTTTTATCCTTCTTTTAAATTTATTTCTATTAACAGCATTTGTTCCTTTGCTTGAGATGTTTATTCCAAGCCTTGAGGTTTCTAACTCATTTATCATTAGATAAACTCTTAAACCATTTGCCTTAATAGCGTTTTCTTCTTTTTTTAGGTTGTAAAAATGCTCACTAGTATTTAGTGCAGTAAAGCTTACCAATTAGTTACGCAGAAATTATCTTGCGTCCTTTGCTTCTTCTCCTTTTAAGGATTTGTCTTCCAGCTCGGGTGCGCATTCTTAATCTAAAACCGTGTTTTCTGCTTCTTTTCCTGTTACTAGGTTGATAAGTTCTTTTCATTTTTCTCCTGTTTAATCACAATAAGACAATAAATTATTTAAACAAACTAAATATAATTTTTTATTTAATGTTCGCGAAAACGAAATTATCTTCGCGAAAACTAAATTAACTAATAATCGTAATCTAAAATTTAGGTAGTAATTTATAAATACTTTTATACAAAAAAAGCAGTAAAAACAATGTTTTTTCTGTATATTAAATATTCGTAGTTATTTAAGCTTGCTTTTCGCACTCTATGAAAATTTTTAATTCTTTATTAGTTTTATATAGAACATGAATCACAATCTACAAATATTTAAAGAAAAAATACTTCAAGAGAACCTTAGTAAAACGGAAACATATTGGATTGATCAAATTGATTTTCAAATTGTAGATAATGATTTAAATTTATGTGTAAATTCAGAATTTGTAAAAACTTCTATTGAAAAAAAAGTTTTTGATAAGATATTAAACGTTTCAAAAAGCATTTCAGAGATAGATAGTTGCATTTTTATTTTAGATCCGAGTAAAAAAGTAAAAAAAACGGAACTCTCTTCTCCCTTAGTTGAAGAGGTAATAGTTTTTGAAGAAAAAGAAGTTGTAGAAGTAGATTTAAGTGTTTTTAATAACCTTTTAGTTGGTAGTGCTAATAATTTAGCAATTACCGCTGCTAAAAACGTTGTTCAGAGCCCTGGGAGTAGATTTAATCCTTTATTTATACATGGTAAACCTGGTGTTGGTAAAACCCACCTTTTGAAAACCATGGAAGAATCTTCGAGGTCTTCTTATTATATTGATTCAGAATCTTTTCTTGAGTCCTATGTGTCTGGAATTAAAAATCAGAGTATCGATTTGTTTAAAAATAAAATTAGATCAGTAGATATTCTATTAATTGATGATATTCAGTTTTTTATGGGCAAAAAAGGTGTGTCAGAGGAACTTTTTCATACAATTAATTATTTCTTAAACAACAACAAGGCTGTTGTTTTGGTTTCTGATCAAAAACCACAAGACTTGCTCGGTTTTCCAGAGAGACTAATATCTAGGATATTAAATGGTCTTGTTACAGACATTGAGCAACCTAGCTCAGAAATGTTTAAAGATTTTTTAATTAAGATAAATGAAGAAAACAATAAAACTCTTTTGACCGAACCGAATATTGAAGATTTATCTAAGATTGATATTTCTAGTTTTAGAGATATAAATGGAATAGTTAATAGTTTGGTTATTAATAAACAAACAGGTATTAACAACACAGATTATATATTAGGGTTGGTTCGCTCTTCTTTAAACCAAAATACTGTTGTTTTAACGCCTGAATATATTTTTGATTATGTATCAAACGTTCATCAAATAGATAAGAAACTTATTTCTTCGAAAAATAGAAGTTTAGAGGTTGGTGCTGCACGACACTTGCTGGTTGCTTTGATGAGAAAACACACAGACCTATCGTTGTCTCAAATAGGTCTTTATCTTGGAAAACGTTCTCATTCGACTGTTTTGTCTTATCTAAACAAAGCAAAAAGTTCTACTGTTGTGTTAAGAGAAATAAACAGTTTCGACAATAAACTAAATATGGTGGAAGCTTCTTAGTTTTTATGTTTGATTTGTTTAAAGTATTCAACAGCAAAAACTATAGTTTTATGGGTTTAAAGAAAGTTTTCAACATGTCCGACGTCTTTATTATTATTAAATATATATAGGAGTAAATTGAAGTTCAAAATAAAAACAGAAGATTTAAAAAACATAGTGTCAACAGTATCAAGAATTGTTGACCCAAGACCTGCTTCCCCAGCCCTACAAGGCATCTACTTTAAGACTGATGAAAACTTTATAGAAGTAATTGGTTCAGATCTAGACATTGTTATTAAAGCAAAATCAACAGCAGAGATAGAGATAGAGGGAAAAGCCTTAATAAACGCAAGGGTACTTTCTGATATAGTTAGAAAACTTCCAAGGGGCGAGGTAACTATTTCAGACATAGGCAGTGAACTTAAGGTAGAACAAAAAAAACTAAACTTTACTCTAAGAAAATTAGACGATCAAGCATACCCAGAAGCTTTACTTCAAAAAAATTACGATGAAAAAAACAGTCAAAGTGTTGAACCCAACGAACTTTTTGAATCCCTTAAAAAAGTAGGTATTGCTGCCTCTCCAGAGGGTGGTAGACCTATTTTGACAGGAGTTTATTTCAACAATGCGAATGAAAAAACAGAACTAGCCGCTACAGACAGCTACAGGTTAGCAACACACGACTTAACAAACTTTCCAATTGAAGACGCAGGAATACTTTCTTTCAGATCCCTTAACGAAACAGCAAGAATTTTTGAGCAAACAGAAGAAAAAATAGAAATTAATTCTACGGACAGAGAGTTACATTTTTATGACAATAAGTTTTCCGCTTCAGTAAGAAAACTAGAAGGAACGTTTCCAGATTATATAAACCTTTTTCCCAAAGAAAACCTTTTCACCATAGAGGTTGAAAAAAGCGACATACTCGAAGCTTTAGATAGAGCAACTGTTGTCGCAGAGGGTTTTATACCGGTAAAAATCGAAGTTTTAAACCCAGAGACTCTAAAAATAACAACAATCAACAAAGACATAGGCGGTGGAAATGAAGAGGTTTCCATAAAAACCCTTGGTTTGGATATAGGTGACATAACTGGGTTTACCATGTCGTTTAACCCCAATTATTTAATTCAAGGAATTGAAGTTTTAGATGGTAAAACAGTTTACCTACGTTTTTCAGGAAACGAAAAACCGGTTGTTATTCAAGGAGAACATGAAACCTTTAAATACTTGTTAATGCCGGTTAGACCCAATTAATGGAATCAAAACACCCGACCAAGATAAACGCAGAAACAAACGATTTGGGTATCAGTTTTTCTAAATCAAAAAAAATAGAAAAATATTTTTCCAAAAATAAATATAAATGGTCAAAAGAAATATCTATTGGACCAGTGTTACAAAACAAAGCTGTCATTTATACGGAATCTTCAAGAGTTAAAGATTTAATTCAACTCGAAGAACAAAAAATACTAATAGATATCGAAAAAAAATCAGAAATAAAACTAGTTTCAATAGATGTTCAAATATTGAATAACCAACAATAGCTTTGTATTTCTACTAAAATAAGAGTTCAGCAAGGGGCTGTACACAAAAAAATAGAGACGTTTCTTAGGAGATCTGTGCCAAAAAAAGATTCAAACACCTACGATTCTAAAGATATAAAAATTCTTGAGGGTCTTGAAGCTGTTCGTAAAAGACCTGCCATGTATATTGGCTCAACCGGCCCCATTGGCTTACACCACCTTATTTGGGAGGTTGTTGATAATTCAGTTGATGAAGCTATGGCTGGAAGGTGTACAGCTATAGAAATAGAACTCGAAAAAAATGGATCTGTAACGGTTTCTGATAACGGAAGCGGAATACCAGTTAAACCACATCCTAAAACAAAAGTTTCAGCTCTCACTACAGTCCTAACAACTCTTCATGCCGGAGGTAAGTTCGAATCAGGCGCATACACGGTTAGTGGTGGATTACACGGGGTTGGTATTTCTGTTGTTAATGCGTTGTCGACATTTGTAAAGGTAGAGGTACAAAGAGACGAACATGTTTGGAGTCAAAATTTTGATTTTGGAAAACCAACATCAAAAATTAAAAAAGGCAAGCCCTCAAAAAAAACAGGGACAAAAGTAAACTTTTTACCAGATCCAAAAATATTTACAGAAACCCAGACTTTTGAATACAACATAGTTTCAGAAAGAATAAGACAGACAGCATTTTTAAATAAAGGTTTAAAAATTGTATTAAAAGATAACCGCGTTAAACCAGCAACAAAAGAAGAGTTTCTATATAAAGGTGGTTTAATAGATTTTGTTGATTATTTAAACGATGGACATGAAGTACTTCACGATAAAGTTATTTCATTTTCAGATAAAGCAAAAGATTCTGAGATTGAGGTAGCAATGCAATGGAAAGCAGAAGATGAAGTAACTATTAAAAGTTTTGCTAATAATATCCACACACTAGAAGGAGGAACTCATGAAGAGGGTCTTAGAACAGCAATCACTAAAGCAATAAATGATTTTGCAAAATCTAGGAATCTTCACTCAGACATTTCCCTTACTGGTGATGACATAAGGGAAGGTCTAACTGGAGTGGTTTCGGTAAGAGTTCAAGAACCCCAATTTGAAGGGCAAACAAAAACAAAGCTTGGTAATACAGAAATGAAGTCAAAAGTTCAAGTATTAGTGAACCAAGAATTTCCAAAATGGTTATTAAAAAACACAAAAGAAGGAAGAGCCATTGTAGAAAGATGTGCACTTGCAGCAAAAGCCAGAATGAGTGCAAAGAAAGCCAGAGAATTAACAAAAAGAAAAAGCATACTCGAAACAGCTGGATTACCAGGAAAACTTGCAGACTGTTCCTCAAAAGATCCCTCTGAAAGTGAGTTATTTATTGTTGAGGGTGACTCTGCCGCCGGTCCTGCTAAACAAGCACGAGAATCAAGAACACAAGCAATTCTTCCAATTCGTGGAAAGATAATAAATGTTCAAAAAGTTACAGAAAACAGAGCGCTTCAAAATGAAGAAATTAGCTCACTTATTAAAGCTATAGGAACGGGTATAAACACTGAATATAAAGGAGAGGAATCTCGATACGATAAAATAATTTTTCTCACAGATGCAGATGTTGATGGCGCCCACATTAGGACACTACTCCTAACATTCTTTTTTAAATTTATGCCTGGTTTAATTAAAGAAGGAAAAGTCTGGATAGCAGAACCCCCTTTATACAGAGCAAAATCAACAGGCGGTGTCAATTACCTTAAAGATGATGATGCACTTGAAAAATTTAAAAAAGAAAATAAAAATAAAAAATTTATAATTTCCCGATTCAAAGGATTAGGTGAGATGAATGCCGGGGAACTTTGGGATACCGCTATGAACCCAGAATCGAGAACTCTTATAAAAGTTAACATTGCTGATGGAAAAGCAGCTGAAGCAAAAGCTGCAGATATGTTTGAAGTTCTAATGGGTACAGATGTATCCAGAAGAAAGACATTCATTGAACAAAATGCAAAAGACGTGAGATTTTTGGATGTCTAATGGTTGAAAAAAAACCAGCAGCTAAAAAACCAGCAGCTAAAAAACCAGCAGCTAAAAAACCAGCAGCTAAAAAACCAGCAGCTAAAAAACCAGCAGCTAAAAAACCAGCAGCTAAAAAACCAGCAGCTAAAAAACCAGCAGCTAAAAAAGATGTAGACACAAAAGTAATTAATAACGAAACATCTATTCAAGTTGAGGACGAAATATCTAAATCATTTTTAGATTATGCAATGGCCGTGATTGTCTCAAGAGCTCTACCAGATGTAAAAGATGGACTTAAACCAGTGCAGAGGAGGATATTGTATTCAATGTATGAAACTGGAATAAGACCTACTGGTCCTTTTAGAAAATGCTCAAAAGTTGTTGGTGACGTAATGGGTAACTATCATCCACACGGAAATGATGCTATTTATGGAACATTGGTAAGACTGGGACAACATTTCAGTACACGCTACCCATTAATAGAACCACAAGGAAACTTTGGCACACCAGATGATCCACCTGCTGCTATGAGGTACACAGAATCAAGAATGTCGTCATTATCTTCACAACTCCTAGATGGAATTGATGAAGATACTGTTACTTTTGAACCAAACTACTCAGGAGAGAGCTTTGAGCCAAAGGTTTTACCAGGAAGATTTCCAAATCTTCTTATTAATGGTGCAGAAGGTATTGCGGTTGCAATGGCAACAAATATGCCCCCATACAATTTAAGAGAGATTACTGAGGCTGTTAAATTTACATTAAATACTAAAAACCCAAAACCCTCAGATTATTTAAAAATAATAAAAGCACCCGATTTTCCAACAGGCGGACTTGTTGTAGAAACACCAACAATTAAAGATGCGATCTTAAAAGGCAGAGGTTCTATTAAATTAAGAGCTGTTGCAGATGTTGAAGAACTTGGAAAAGGTAAATCTGCAATTATTGTAAAAGAACTTCCGTACCAAGCATCAATTGATAGAATCATGGAAAAAATTGCATCCTTAGTTCAAGACAAAAAACTAACAGGAGTTTCTGATTTAAGAAATGAAAGTAGTGATAGAAACGGTACTAGATTAGTTATTGAACTAAAAAGAGACGCGGTTCCACAAGTTGTTCTTAATCATTTATTTAAACAAACACAATTACAAGATACTTTTGCGGTAAATTCAGTCGCTCTTGTTGACGGCGTACCTAAGGTTTTGTCTGTCCCACAATTAATTAACTATTACATAGAACACCAAATTGACGTTATACAAAGAAGAACTCAATACAGATTAAAAAAAGCTGAAGACAGACTTCACATTGTTGAAGGTTTGATATTAGCTTTAGATAAAATTGACCAAATTATAAAGGTTATACGGGCTTCAAAAGATGCGGAAACAGCAAGAACTTCTTTAATGAAAAAATTCAAACTTTCTGAAATCCAAGCATCACACATTCTTGATATGCCACTACGAAGATTAACCGCACTAGAGCGAGAGAAACTGGAAGAGGAAAAAGTAGAACTTAAAAAAACAATCAAAGAATTAGCAACGATTCTTAAAAGTAGAAAAAAACAAGATGATATTCTCGTTGAAGAACTTGAGGAGATAACTAAAAAATTTGGTGACGAAAGAAGATCACGTATTGTGCCAGATGTTGGTGAAGTCTCAATTGAAGATCTGATTGAAGATGAAGAAATTATTGTATCAGTCTCTGCAAATGGTTATGTAAAATCCGTTCCTTCTACTGCTTATAAAAAACAAGGTAGGGGCGGTAAGGGCGTAAAAGCGGCTTCATCTGATGAGGATGTTATTGAACATTTACTATCTACTTCCGTACATGCATATTTACTATTTTTTACAGATCAAGGAAAAGTTTATAGGGCAAAAGCTCACGAGTTACCTAAAACAACAAGAACAGCACAAGGTTCACTAATCCACAATGTACTTTCGATGTCCCAAGATGAGAAAGTTCAGGCCATTATTGATACGAGAGATTATGAGACAGAGAAGTTTCTTTTAATTATGACTGAAAAAGGAACAGTTAAAAAATCTGCATTTAAAGATTTTGATTCAAACTATAAATCATTACAAGCAATAAAACTTAAAGAGGAAGATAAGGTTGTCTCAGTTAAAACTACCTCCGGAAAAGAAGATGTGATTCTAGTTTCCAGAAAAGGTCAGGCTATTAGATTTGATGAAAATAATCTTAAGCCACAAGGAAGAACAGCAATGGGTGTCAGGGGTATAAAACTCCGTGAAGGAGATAAAGTCGTCGGAGCAGCAACATCTAGAGATG
>Ga0209632_10005393_pt1 | contig 11098 bp, 10 predicted proteins | sample COG_10_FD_184754 | JGI IMG/M metagenome (GOLD analysis project Ga0209632, IMG submission 184754) | Pelagic Microbial community sample from North Sea - COGITO 998_met_10 (SPAdes) (version 2) | ecosystem: Environmental > Aquatic > Marine > Neritic zone/Coastal water | place: Helgoland, sampling...
TAATTTTTTTAATCTATTTACAAATTTTCTATTTTGTTGGTTTAAAATACCCCCAGGACATAAACAGTTAACTCTGATATTATCTTTGGCAAGTAAGCTAGCATAATATTTTGTCATTCCTACCAAGCCGTGTTTTGTCACAGAATATGAGAGTGGTTTTTTATAGCCTTTGATATCTTTATAAATTCTTTGGTCTGGAGCAATTATTGAAAGATCAGAGCCAATATTAATTATATTTCCTCTTTTTTTCTGAATCATGGTTTTTGAAAATAAATCAATAATATTTTTAACAGATGTAAGATTCAAATTAATATCATCTTCCCATATATTTTCTTCTTTTTGATTTAGTGAAAAATTATTTGCTGCATTATTTATTAAAACCTCAATAAAACAATTTTTTTTTAAATAATCATTTAATTCAATTAATTGATTTTGATTTGTTATATCAATATTATAAGTTTTAAGCTTAGTTCTATATTTTTTGGAAATAAAAGACTGTAATTTTTCTAATTTTTTTTTATCGAAATCAATTGCGTGACATACAGCACCATTTTCTAGTAGTGTTTTAGTAAATTGAGAACCAAGAAGGCCTCCAGCACCTGTAATTAAAATGTTTTTATTTTTTAAATTAAGCATCTATTCCGAGCTTCCATCAATTCTCATATCTGTACCAGTAACATAACTATTTTTTTCAGACATTAGAAAATCAATAGCACTTATTATATCTTTAGTAGTACAAAATTTTTGCAAGGCAACGTTTGTTTTTATAAAATTCATAGTTTTTATTTTATTCTTAATTAATTTCTTATGCCAAAGGTTATTTGGTTGCATTATATGTCCTGGTGAAATTGAATTAATTAAAACTTTTTTTGTAGCTAAAAATTTAGCATTTTCTCTAGCGTAGTTTATTATGGAATTTTTTGCTAAAGAATACGGGAGTGGTGCTTTTCCTTTAAAATGTCCAGCAATTGAAGAAATTAAAATAATTTTAAGGTTTTTATAATTTCCTAAATTAATTAATATTTCTATTGGATTTATAGCGGTAAAAAAATTTTTATTATAAGCGTTATAATAGTTTAAATAATTTTTATTTAATTGAAAATCATTTTTTCCATTACCAGCATTACATACTAGGAAGTTTATTTCATAATTATCATTTTTTAATTTTTTCAAGTTTTTCTTTACATTTTCTGGATTTGACAAATCACATTTAATTCCCAAAACTTTTTTTCCTTTAAATTTTTTGATCGATTGATTTAACTTTTTTTTATCTCTTGAAAACACTATCGTAGTTAAATTTTGATCTGTAAAATATTTTGTTATCTCAATTCCAAGACCATAAGAACCACCACATATCAGGGCACAATTAATTTTTTTTTTCATAAAATTTTTTTACATACATATAATTTTTTATTGTATTTTTTAATACATTCTTTTTTCTTGGAATAAAGGTTTGTAGTATCATGAGATTAGAATATCTGATTTTTTTTAAAAATGAAAAAAAAATTTTAAAGTCTACCAAACCAGTTCCTAATGGGACCGACCTTCCATTTTTTATTCTATCTTTAATATGTATATTGTGGACTCTAGAAAAGTATTTTTTTTCATTATTAAATTTGTGACCATAATACGCTGAATTTCCTACATCATAATTTATACCAAATGAATTGTCTAATTTGCTTATAAAAGATAATAATTTATTTGGTGGTAAGTCAAATTCAAATAAAATTTTTACTTTTCTAAAATTGGTATTTTGTTTCAGAAAATTGAAATAATCTAAAATTTTTTTTTCATCTAATTTATTTTTTATCGAAGAATTATCAACTAGAGGTATTACTATGTATTTAATACCTATAAAATTTGCAACTTTAATTAGCTTTTTAAGAAATAAGGTGGTTTGGTTTTTTTTATAAAATGGAGGTTGCTGCATAAAAAAATCAGCTGTTAATGTTTTAACTTTAATTTTATTTTTTTTAAGTATTTTTGAAACTTTATCAGTGTTTCTAATTAAAGGATTTAAATTAAATTTTTTATAATCTAATGTCCATTCAATATATTTAATATTATGTTTATTTGCTAATTTAATTTCTCTTTTCCAATTCTTCCATGGAAAAGACTGTAATCTATTTTTAATTTCTCTATTAACTAGTCTTCCTTGCATTATACCAATTTTAATTTTCATAATTTTATTAATTTATTTTTTTAAAATTTCTACAAATTCCAAATAAATATTTTCTGGCCCCCTACAAAACATAACTTTAACTTTTTTATCTGGAGATACTTCTGGTTTTGAAAATAATTTATATTTTTTTTTTTTTAAAATTTTATACATATAAGTAATATCTCTCACAGTAAATGACATATGAGTATAGCCCATAGAATAAATTTTTTTTGGGTATTTATATTTTGAAGAATAATTTTGGAATTTTAATATTTCTAGTACATTTCCATCCGGAGCCTTTAATTTTGCAGTAACTAATTCTGCATTTTTAAGATTAAGTATCTTGTCAATGAATTTTCCTGTTTCATCAACTTTTTTTAAAACTTTAAAACCTAAGAGATCTACAAAAAACTGTAAAGATTTATCTAAATCTTTAACAACAATTCCAGTATGTCTTATATTCTTAATAATTTTCAATTTTATCCAATAAATCTTATTAGAATTTAGTTTTAAAAATAATCATTTAACTTTTTTTTATTAAATAATTTTTTTTTATTAATTTTTAAATAATTTTTATTAATTATATTCTTACTTAAATCTATTATATTATAATTAATATACTTTTTTTCTAATAAATTGATAGTTTGAAATAACTTTTTATCATTTCCGTTATAGTGTGGTTCGTAAATGTAATAAGGAACGTTGTTTGAATAACATTCTATTATTGATGTAGATATCTGTCCAATAAAATTTCCTGTTTTATGACAATGATAATTTAACTCTTTATTTGATATTGCAATATTAATTTTTAAATCTTTTTGATTTTCCGACTGGTACAATTGTTTTAATTTTAAAATAGTTTTTTGATCAATTGAACTTAAATCTTTATTTCCAGGTTTTATTTTTATACATACATTATTTACACCTAAATTATTCAACATTGACACTAATTTGTAATGTGTCAAAAAAGAAAAATCCCATGGAATCATATAGTTAAATATATTTGGTTGATAAAATAGAATTGTAAAATCATAAATTTTTTTAAAATTTAAGTTGATATATTTTTTTTTTGATAGCAATGGATGATTAATATTTTCTAATAACTTTTTATCTATGCCTGCTTTATTTATTAATTTAAGATTTGCATCACCAAAACAAAAGTATTTATCAAAAATATATTTTTTATTAAATTTAAAATATAAAAAATCATCTGTATAAAATTGATAACCATCTATAAGTAAATTGACTTTAATTTTTTTTTTTCTACAGATATGTGAAATTAATATATTTAACCAATCAGTTTCTCCATTTAAAATTACAGATTTAGGTTTGTAAAATTTAAACAAATCCTCAATTTGACAGTAAGCAAAATCAATTTTTTTTTTATAATTATTAAAACTTGTTAAAATTACATTTTCAAATATCTTTTCAACATTATGGTCATAGTATTTATTAAACTTGATAAATATTTTTTTAAAACTTGATAAATGTTTTCTAAAATTAAAATTGTATTCTTGATTTATAATATTAAGCTTATTGTTTATAAGTATTGTTTTGAAAAAAGGTTTTCCATTCAAAATTAAAACGTTGGATAATTTTTTAGCTTCATTATATGAGGACCAATCTTTAAAATACAAATTTTTATTTTGATAAAAATAAATAAAAAAACTATGAAAAAACCTATGCAAATTAGATAATTTATAAATTTTTAAAAAATAACTATTTGCTCTAATTGGAGATGGAGATAGATAGCTTGTTATTTTTTTAAATTTTATTACTTCTATATAAGTTGGAAATAATTTTGCCATTCTTAACAGGCTATGAGTGCAATTAGATGAAATTATAATTTTTCGATTTTTTTTAAAAAATTTTTTTATGCAAATATAAGCTCTATAATCATATAAAAATTCAATTAGTATTTTTCTTGTTAAAATTGACTGAATTGGAATTAGTCTTACATTATCTGTTTCATTTAAAAATTTTTTGATTTCCCAACTAAATTTTATATTCTTATAATTCTTATTTTTGTTTAAAAATTTATCATAAAGATAAAAAATATTTTTTTTTTCTTTCTCTTTATTTATTAAGTAGTTATCTAATTTTTCATAAATTATTGAGGATTTTCTGTTTTTTATATATTGTTGCTCAGAAAGATTGCTAATTATATATATATCTTTATTTTGCATATAATTAATTGTTTATATTAAACTAACATTGTTATGAAGATAAAATTATATTTCGACCTAAATGAAAATATTAAAAAAGATTGGCATTCTTTAGAAAACGATAATTTACACATTTTACCATTTCATCAATACGAATGGGTTAAACTCTATTATGATATTAATAGATTAAAAAAAAATTTAACTTTTTTATTCATTTTAGTTTATGAAAATGAAAAATTATTATTAATATTTCCATTTGTAGTCAAAAAAGGCTTAGTAAATCGTATTGAATATTTGGGATCTCCATTTAACGATATCAATGCTCCATTATATGATCATAATTCTAAAATAAGTGATGAAGATATTGCATTAATTAAAATTAAAATTTTAGAAAAATTAAAAAATTATGGAGATATAATACATTTTAAAAATCAACCTGAATACATTTTATCAAAAGAAAACAAATTTATATTCAATAAATATATAATCAATAAACATATTTGTTACAGAATTAAAAATAACTCTGAGTTTTTGAAAAATTTACTAGAACATAAATTTTTTAAAAAATTAAATCAAAATGAAAAAAAAATTAAAAATTTTCACTTGAAAGAAGTAAAAGAATACAATGAAATTTTAGAAGCTTTTAATTTTTTTTATAAAAATAAATTTCTACAATTAGAGAAAACTAATAAAAGAAATTACCTAAAAGACAATTTGAATAAAAATTTTGTTAAACAAAATTTTTTATCAAAAAAAATAAGTAAAGAGATATATATACTTAAATTGAATAAAATTTTAATCTCAATGTTTTTTGTTTATAAAGTTAATAAAAATATTTTTTATATCTATCCTACTTATAATTTTGATTATTCAAAAATTAGTCCAGGTAATATGGCTTTAAAAATTTATTTTCAAAAATTTCATAATGAATTTGACTATTATGATTTTACTGTTGGAGAGGAAATGTATAAAGAAAAATGGAGTAATGAAAAAATATTTCTTTATGATAATGTTCAAGCTTTCACCTTCATTGGCTATATTTACTATTTAAATATCAAATTAATTTTGAAACTTAAAAAAGTTAGTTTCTTAAGAAAAATATTTTTGGTATTTAGAAAATAAACTTTAGATTTTAATTGTAAGAACATTTTGAAAAAAGTTTAGTTATTTATTGATATTTGAAACTACAATTCATATATGTCTAACATTTTTGATTATTCGCTTACTAAAAAATATTCTTTAAATAAAGAAAAACAATCATCATAATTTTTAATTCTATTGTAAAAGTTTTTTAATTCCTATAATAAGCATCAATAAAAAATATGTTAAATAATATTATACTAAAAAATTTAAAAAAAAAAAATAAAGTTTCTAATCTATCATTTAATTCTGAAGTTGATCCTCTAGATTTAAAAATTTATGAAAATAGAGCCAAAAATATAAGATTAGAATGGCCTAAACAAGTTGTAAGTATTTTACAAAAATCAGGTTTTTTTAAAAAAAAAAAAATAATAAATGATTTAGGGTGCAATTGGTTTCAATTTTATAAAGAACTTAAATATCGTAAATTAAAAGTTGATTATTTTGGTTATGATTTTGATACTAACTTTGTCAATATTGGTTTAAAATATTTTCCAGAATTAAAAAAAAAAATTCAAATAGGTAATATTGAAAAAACAAAAGTAAGGCCATCTCAACTAAATATTGCAAGTATTGTTTTGGACCATGTTGAAAACCCTAATAAATTTTTAGATAATTTTTTTAAAAGTAAAGAAGTTGTAGTTTTGAGATGTTATCTTGGAAAAGAAGATTTGGTTAATCTTTTTACAAAAAAAAATTTAGTTAAGAAACCATATTTTATTAATCAATTTTCATTTGAAAATATTATAAGGACTTTTCATCAATATAATTTTATTCCGACCATTTATTTAGATAAAGCAACTAATCATAGTAAAGAGCATGAAATTGCAAAGAATTATAAAGTATTTAGGAAAATTTTTATTATTGTAGGAAAAAAAATATCAAAATAAAAAGTTAATTATAAAGTGTTTTATTTAAGAAAATCTTTAATTATATCAAGACCATTTCTTCCACTTTTTTCTGGGTGAAACTGACAGCCAATAAAATTTTTGTATTTAATTATTGAAGGAATTTTTTTATTATCAAAATTATAATAACCAAAAATTAATTTTTTATTGATTGGGTCTACGTAATAAGAGTGATCAAAATAATATGTCAAACTTTTATTTTTCTTAAGAGAAACTTTTCTCCAATTAATTACCGGCACTCTTTCCTTAGATTTAATTGTTTTTTTTATCTTTATTACACTACCCTCTATTAAACCTAAACCTTTAGCAAAACCCTCTTCACTTTTATTAAAAAAAATTTGTAAACCTAAACATATTCCCAATAAAGGTTTTTGATCTTTAAAATGTTCTATTACCAATTTTTTTAAATCTGATTTATTAAACAAACTCATTCCATAATCGAAGGATCCAACTCCTGGAAATATTAAATGAGTTGAGTCTTTTATTAAATCTGGGTTTTTAGTGATTACAACATTTTTAGTAAATTTTTGACAAGCATTCTGAATACTTTTTGTATTACCAAGTCCATAGTCAATTATTGATACCTTCATTTTAATAATCAGATCTTATATTTACATACCTTTTTAATTTTTCTTTAATCTCAAAAATTTCTATTTTTTTATAATGTAAAAGACTTGCTATCGCAATGCCATCAACATTTGAATTTTTTACTAAATCTATTATGTGATCAATTTTACCAAAACCACCACAATAAATAAATGGTATGCTTGATAACCTTGAAACCTCTTCAGCTAAAGCATAATCAGGACCACGCATTGTTCCTTCTTTATCAATAGAAGTTATGATTATCTCTCCAACTCCTAGGTCGATTATTTTTTTTACCCAATCAAGAACGTTAATTCCCGTTCTTTCTCTTCCATTTTCAATGTATGCCTCCCAATGATTATCATTAATTTTTTTTGCTTCAATTGAAACAACAACACTTTGGGAACCTAGTTTTCTTGCAAGCTGTTTAATTAAATTTGGTTTTTTAATTGCAGCTGAATTTAAAGAAATTTTATCTGCACCATTAGTAAAAAGTTTAAATGCATCTTTTTCTGTTCTAATGCCACCTCCAACCGTAATTGGGACAAACACCTCTTTAATAGACTCCAAAAGTACTTTTTCAAGATTATTTCTTCCATAAAGACTTGCAACTGCATCATGATAGAAAATTTCATCAATCCCATCATTATAATATTTTTTAGCAAATTCATTTGGGTTTCCAATTACCCTCAACCCCTCCAAATGAATACCTTTAATTAAGTTTTCATTTTTAATATCTAACTTTGAAATTATTCTAAAAAATTTATTATCTAGTTTTGCTGATCCCATATTTTATTTCTTAATTCCCATTTATCTTTAACTTTTTTCCATAAATGAGTAGATCTAAATTTTTCAACTGTATCAAAAAAATTGCTTTCAGATAAATTAATATATTCTAAAAAATCGTTAAAAAAATTACTTGGAAATTCTTTATCAAATTTTTTTACCAATTGTATCCCTTCATCTCTTGTAATTTTACCATTTCTTATTTCTTGTGCTGCATCATAACTAGCTCTTCCAAGTCCAAATTTTATATAAGTAGTAAAATAATGAAAATAATCTATTTTATCATCAATACTTGAATACTTTGAATAACTACCTTGGGTTCTTTCTGAATTTGCTTCAAAACCAGTATGTTCAGATGCATAATAATAACATTCTTGAGGATCCCACTTTAAATAATAACCAAGATATTGATAATCAATATCATCTTTTGCAATTTCTTCTTGGGTTAACGGTAAATACGGCTGAAATTCTGAAATCTTAAAATTAGTATTCTTGATTATATTTGAAATTTTTTCTCCACCTAAAACGATATCCTGAAAATTTTTTATAGAATAAAATTTATTATCAAATTTATTGTTGAAATTATCTTTTATTTTATTTCCATATTCAGCTTGGTTCTCACCATAAAAAATTAATTTTATCCCAAATTTTTTAGCTAATTTTGGTCCAATTAGTTTTTGTCCAACAATGAATGGCTGGAATGGATGAAATAAATTAGTAAATGCTAATTTTGTTAAATGAGAATGCAACTTTCCATTGGGTGTAAATAGAATATTGTCAAAACCTCCTTTATGGATCCAGTTTTCAAAGTTTTTCCATCCTATGTCTGTGTATTTATGAGGTGCCCAAGTCACAGTTAATGGGTTTAATCCGTATTTATATTTTAAAATATGGGCAGTAAATGCGCTATCTTTTCCTCCACTTCCTGGAATAATACAATCATACTCAGTTCCATTTCCTCTATAACTATCACATAATTTTTGAAGCTCTTTCTCTCTTTTATCCCAGTCTATTTCTTTAGATTTTATATTTTGATATTCGCAGGCACTGCAAATTCCATCATTGTTAAAATCTATAGTTGGTTTTTTTCCACTTTCTGTGTTTTTAAATTCAATTACTGATGAAGGTCTCTGATTAGATATAACACAGTTTTTACAGAATTTAACTTTTTCTGGTAGTTTAAGGTAATTTGCATTGCTCATTTTAAGTATATCTACTTATATTAAATATTTTTGTTTACTAGTATTCCAAAAATTTTTTTTTAATAATATATCCATGAATTTAACAGATGAATTTCCACGTCCAAAATTAAAAGATATTTTTTTTTTTAATGAATTAATTTTATTAATTTGACTTACTATTTTTTTTTTATTAAAGCTCAAGTTATAAACATTTTGTAATTGATCTGCTCTATTTTTTTGCCTATCTCCTAAGTTAATAGATTTGGTACCATAAACAGATGCTTCTCTTACTCCAGAACTAGAATTACCTATTATAAAATCACTATTTTTAAGTAAAGATAAATAATATTCGAATCTTAACGATGGTAAAATTTTAAATCTATCATTCTTTTTTAAGGAATTAATAAAAGACATTATAATTTCTGTATGATTATCATTATTAGGATAAATAATAATAAAATTTTTTTTTGAAATAGTTATTGCTTTAAAAAGCTGTTTACATTGAAAAATTATTTGTGATTTACTTAAAGTTGTAACGGGATGAAAAAGTAAAGTTGCATAATTTTTAAATTTTATATTATATCTTTTTTTTACCTCATCTATAGATGGAAGATCTTTTTTTAACATCGTGTCAACTTCTGGTGAACCAATAACGTGAATATTCTTAGTATTTTCTCCTAGTCTAATCAATATTTTTTTAGCTTTTGAATTTGATACAAAATGAATATGTGAAAATTTCGTACACGCATGTCTAATTGATTCGTCTACTGTTCCAGACACTTCTCCGCCCTCTACATGAGCTAACAGGACATTGTTAAAGTTACAACTAATAGCTGCTGCAAGTGTTTCGCATCGATCACCATGTATTACAAAAAGATCTGGTTTGATCTTTTTAATAATTTTATTTAATTGAATTATAGTTTTTGAAACTATGAGATCCATAGTATTATTTTTTACTGTATCGTTTCTAAATTTATACAATTTAATTCCGTTAAAATCCTTTAATATTTCCTCATAAGTATACCCATATTTCTTAATTATATGCATACCAGTAGCAATAATTATTGGAGTGTATAGTGGAGAATTTTGAACTGATGAAATTAATGATTTTATCTTTCCATAGTCAGCTCTAGTTCCGGTTAAAAAAACTATTTTTTTTTTAGGTATCATTTTTTTTAATAAAACTATTGATTGTAATATCTTTCTTCGCTTTTTTTCCTATTAAGGAATTTAATTTATTAGCTGGGTGGTATCCTGTGCCAGGCCTTTTTACCCATACATTTTTTAGACTTAAAGTTTCCCCTTTTTTTATATCTTTAATTGACACAACTGAAGAAAATGCAAATTTAGCAGTTTTTCTTTCTATATGAGAAATTTTTTTATTTTTTCCATTTGATAAATGAATGACTTTGGCGGAATCACTTAAAAAAGATAGTTCTTTTGGATCCATGGAGCAAATTATATCTGGGCCAATTCTATTTTTTATATCTGTAAAATGTTTTTCTATTATTTGGGCTCCTTTAGCCATCGCCGATATTGAAGCAATTACTCCTTTGGTGTGATCAGAATATCCAATAACCACATTTCTAAATCTTTTTTTAAGTACACCAATAAAATCTAATTTTAAATTTTTAATATCTGCTGGGTATTCACTTTTGCAATGCAACAGTGCAAACTTTGCTTTTTTTTTCTTGAGAAATTTGACGGTATTTATAATTGATTTTAAATCATTCATCCCAGTACTTAAGATAATTGGCTTTTTAAATTTAATAATTTCTGCAATAAGGGGTAAGTTATTAAATTCACCCGAACCAATTTTAAAAGCTTTAATTCCAATACTGTTTAACTTTTTAGCAGCTTCCAGAGAAAATGGTGTACATAGGTAAGTCATTCCTTTTTTTTCAACATAATTTTTTAATTTCATTTCATCACCAAAACTCATAAGATTTTCTTCTATGACTTGATAAATGGATTTATTGGTATTGGTAGGAATTGTTTTTTTTGCCTCATCTATCATTTCATGTTCTAGAATATGTAATTGATTTTTTATAGCATCTGCACCTGCTTTAAATGCCAAGTCCACCATTTTTTTTGCAAGCTTAAGTGAGCCTCCATGATTTATACCTAATTCACAAATAATGAATGGCTTGCAATCTGTACCTATGTTTTTTT
>Ga0209632_10005402_pt1 | contig 11083 bp, 9 predicted proteins | sample COG_10_FD_184754 | JGI IMG/M metagenome (GOLD analysis project Ga0209632, IMG submission 184754) | Pelagic Microbial community sample from North Sea - COGITO 998_met_10 (SPAdes) (version 2) | ecosystem: Environmental > Aquatic > Marine > Neritic zone/Coastal water | place: Helgoland, sampling...
TCTAGCACTTCATGGAAGTTTTGCACTTGGAATTATATTTAAAGATGAGCCAGATTTAATTGTGGGTGCTAGAAGAGGTTCACCTTTAGCTGTTGGTTATGGTCCAAACGAAAATTATTTAGGTTCAGACTCATATGCACTTAAATCGATGACAAACAAAATTACTTATTTAAATGATGGAGAATTTTGTGTAATTAAAAAAGACCATGTAGAATTTTTCAATGAAGAAGGAAAAAAAATTAACAAAAAAGTTTTAGAATTGTCTTCTGATGAGGAAAAATATGACAAAGGTGATTATAAACATTTTATGGCAAAAGAAATTGAAGAACAGCCAATTACTTTAAAAAATGGCATCAACGAATATATAGATAGCTTAAATAATGATATCAATATTTATAATTTTCCTTGGGAAAAAAATGAGATCTCTTCAATAATTCTAATTGGCTGTGGTACAGCTTATCACTCTTGCTTGATGGCAAAATATTGGTTTGAAGAATTAACTTCTTTAGATGTAAATGTCGATATAGCTTCAGAATTTAGATACAGAAAAAATAGATTTAAAAAAGAAACTTTGTACATTTTTGTATCTCAATCTGGAGAAACAGCAGACACATATGCTGCGTTAGATTTGTGTAATAAGAATGAAATGAAAACATGTGCTGTTGTAAATGTTATAGAGAGTTCAATAGCTAGGGACTCTGAGTTTGTTTTACCAATTCATTGTGGAACAGAAATTGGCGTTGCTTCCACCAAAGCCTTTCTAGGTCAAATTTTAATTCTATATATGCTAGCTTTAAAACTTGGATTATCTAGAAATGACATTGAAAAAAAATTATTTATTGAAAAAATTAAAGACTTAAAGGAACTACCTAAGTTAATTGAAGAAACATTGTTAATAGATAATAAGATCCAAAAAATATCTAATACATTTAACGAGGCAAAAGGATCAATGTTCTTAGGTAGAGGATTTTCTTATCCAATAGCTTTGGAAGGAGCATTAAAGTTAAAAGAATTATCTTACATACATGCAGAAGGTTATCCAGCTGGCGAAATGAAACATGGCCCCTTAGCTCTCATAGAAGAGGGGATGCCGGTTGTAGTTTTAGCTCCAAGAGATAAGTATTATAAAAAAACTATCTCAAATATGCAGGAGGTAATTGCAAGAGGTGCGAAAGTTTTATTAATTACAAACAAGAGCTCTGACGAAGTGGTATCTGAAAATATTTGGGAAACAATTGAAGTTGAAAGCGCTAATGAAGATCTTTTACCATTTCTTTTGACTATACCACTGCAAAAATTAGCTTATTATTCAGCACTTAAAAAAGGTTTTGACATAGATAAGCCAAGAAATTTAGCTAAGTCAGTAACCGTTGAATAATAAATAAACTCTGATACAACAATCTTAGGTTGAACATGAAAAATTGGAAAGTTAATAGTTGGAGAAAGTATCCTGTAAAACATATTCCGGAATATCCGGATAAAAAAGAATTAGATTTAGTTTTAGAAAAAATTAGAAATTTTCCACCCCTAGTTTTTGCAGGAGAGACCAGGCACCTCAAACAACAACTCGCTGACGTTGTTGATGGTAAGGCCTTTTTATTACAAGGAGGTGACTGCGCTGAAAGTTTTGCAGAATTTCATCCTGACAATATAAGAGATACATTTAAACTGATGTTGCAAATGTCTTTAGTTTTAACTTATTCAGCATCATTACCTGTTGTTAAATTAGGTAGAATTGCTGGACAGTTTTCAAAACCAAGAAGTTCACCTGTTGAAGTTAAAGATGGAGTTGAATTACCTAGTTACCTGGGTGACAATATTAATGGAATTGAATTTAATGAAAAATCTAGAATTCCTGATCCTAAAAGATTATTCAAAGCTTACTCTCAGTCTGCTTCAACTTTAAATCTCATTAGAGCTTTTTCACATGGTGGTTTTGCCGATTTAAAAAAAGTTCATACATGGAATTTAGGTTTTATTAAAAAAAGTCCTGAAGCAAAAAGATTTAAAGAATTAGAAGATCAAATTGCAAATGCTTTAGATTTTATGGATGCTTGTGGAATTAATTCAGATTTTAACAGAAGGTTAAAGACAGTAAATTTTTGGACTTCTCATGAAGCGTTATTGTTACCTTTTGAAGAGGCCATGAGTAGAACAGACTCAACCACCGGTGAATATCATGATACATCTGCTCACTTTGTTTGGATTGGTGATAGAACTAGACAACTTGATGGTGGTCATGTTGAATTCTGTAGAGGAATAGAAAATCCAATTGGTATAAAGTGTGGTCCAACTTTAAAAGCAGAAGACCTTATTAAACTTTGTAACAAAATTAATCCTACTAATGAAAAGGGAAAAATTACATTAATTTCAAGATTTGGTTTTGATAATGTATCTAAACATTTGCCAAAACTAATTAGAACAATTAAAAAAGAAGGTCTTAATGTAATTTGGTCTTGTGACCCATGTCATGGAAACACAATTAAAGCTACTACCGGATTTAAAACAAGACCATTTAATAGTGTGTTAAGTGAAGTTAAAAATGTATTTGCCTGCCATCAGAGTGAAGGAAGTTATGCTGGAGGTTTACATATTGAACTAACTGGTCAAAATGTAACGGAGTGCACAGGTGGTGCTCAAAAAATTTCTGATAAAGATTTGTCTTCAAGATATCATACCCACTGTGATCCAAGATTAAATGCTAATCAAGCTCTAGAACTAGCATTTCTGATTTCAGATGAGATAAAAAAGAATAGCAGATATTCCAAAAACGCTATTCAAGTGGCATCTTAATCTATTGCATTCAAAAAAGAGATTGTTAAATTTAAATTATGAATTCTTCAGAAAAAATTAAATATATTTCAAATTGGATCAAAACATATGTTGATCAAATGCCAACTAAAGCACAATCTTTAGTGATTGGAATATCTGGTGGCATAGATTCTTCAGTTTCAAGTACATTAAGTGCTATGACAGGATTAAAAACAATAGTTTTAACAATGCCAATTAAGCAAAATGAAAGTCAACATGATTTAAGTTTAAAACATAAAGACTGGTTAATTAAAAAATTTAAAAATGTAGAGGCTCATACCATCAGTTTAGATAAATTATTTGACTCATTTTCTTCTACACTAAGTAATTTTGACAATGAACATGGGTTTGCAAACTCTAGAGCAAGATTAAGAATGACAACTCTCTATCAGGCCGCTGCTGCAAATAAAGGAATTGTTGTTGGAACTGGAAATAAAGTCGAAGATTTTGGTGTTGGATTTTATACAAAGTATGGAGATGGTGGTGTTGATATTTCACCTTTAGCTGATTGCAACAAAACTGAAATTTGGGAACTTGGAAGAGAATTGGGTATATTAAATGAAATTATAGATGCTCCTCCAACAGATGGTCTCTGGGATGATGGTCGAACTGACGAGGGTCAGCTTGGCTTTAAATATAAAGAATTAGAAGATGCAATGAAAAATCCAAACTCTCCTCATAGACAGGAATACGAAAAAATTAGAAAACAAAATTTGCATAAAATGGAGCCAATCCCAGTATGCAAGATTCCAAGTTAATCAATTAGATTAACAAATCATTAAATAAGGTATATTTCTTGGATAATTAAAATGGATATTTATTTAACTAATAATTTAACAAATAAAAAAGAACTGTTCGTTCCAAAAGATAAAAAAAATGTTGGGATGTACGTATGTGGCCCCACTGTTTATGATGACCCACATATTGGAAATGCTAGACCATTAGTTGTTTTTGATATTCTTTATAAGGTTCTTAAAAATAGTTTTTCATCAGTTAATTATGTAAGAAATATCACAGATATAGATGATAAAATAATTAAAACATCTCACGAAGAAAATATTCCAACGAAAGATCTAACCGAAAGGGTAGTAAAAAATTTTCTAAAAGATTGTGAATTTTTGAATTGTGAAAATCCAACGCACCAACCAAAAGCTACACAGCACATAGATCTTATGATTGAAATGATTAGTAAATTAATGAATAAGGGATTTGCTTACGAAAAAAATAATCATGTATATTTTGAAGTTAAAAAATTCTCAGATTATGGCAAATTATCGAATAAAAATTTAGAAGATTTAATAGCTGGATCAAGAATTGAAATAAGCAATAATAAGAAAAGTTCTGAAGATTTTGTTTTATGGAAGCCGTCAAATAAAAATGAACCATCGTGGGACTCTCCATGGGGAAAAGGAAGACCTGGTTGGCATTTGGAGTGTTCTGCGATGTCAAAAAAGTTCTTAGGTAAAGAGTTTGATATTCATGGGGGTGGTATAGATCTAATCTTTCCACATCATGAAAATGAAATAGCCCAATCAAGATGCGCAAATGAAACAAATGTTTTTGCAAATTATTGGGTACACAATGCTTTTATTACTTTGTCGAATGAAAAAATGGCAAAGTCCCAAGGCAACATTCTAAAAATTAAAGATTTTAGAAATAAAATTAGTGGGCAGGTTTTACGATTAGCTCTTATGAGTGCACATTATAAACAACCTTTAGATTGGAATGATCAATTATTATTGCGTTGTCAAAATACTTTAGATAAATGGTATAAAGTATATTCACCAGATATTCACTCTGTAGACGTACCTGATGAAATATTAAAACCTTTATATGAGGATTTAAATACGCCTGGGTACATTGCAAATTTGCATCAACTTTATGAAAAGGCAAATAAAGGTGAAAATAAAGAATTATTTATTTCTGCATGTAAGTTTATAGGTTTATTGAATGAAGATAATGATCAATGGTTAAGTTATAAAAAAAATAAAGTTTCTATTAGTGAAAAAGAAATACTAGATAAAATTGTGTCTAGAAATAAAGCTAGAGAAGACAAAAATTACAAAGAAGCAGATAAAATTAGAGATGAGCTTTTAGATAAAGGTGTTTTAATAGAAGACAAAGATGGTAAAACAATTTGGAAACTTAAATGAGTAAAGAAAGATTATACATATTTGATACAACATTAAGAGATGGTGCACAAACTCAAGGAGTTGATTTCTCAATAGATGATAAAGAAAAAATTGCGTTAGCTTTGGACAATCTTGGAGTTGATTATATAGAGGGTGGGTGGCCAGGTGCCAATCCTACTGATACAGAATTTTTTCAAAAGAAGCATAACTTTAAAAATGCTAAGCTCACTTGTTTTGGTATGACTAAAAAAACAGGTCATAGTGCTGACAACGATACAGGATTATCAGCTTTATTAAATTCGAATACATCGGCTATTTGTCTAGTAGGAAAATCTTGGGATTTTCATGTTGATATTGCCTTAGGAATATCAAATCAGGAAAACTTAAAAAATATTAGTGAAAGTGCAAAACATTTTGTTAAAGCTAAAAAAGAATTTATGTTTGATGCAGAGCATTTTTTTGATGGATATAAAGCAAATCCAAAGTATGCATTAGAGTGCATTAAAGCTGCTTATGATCAAGGTGCTAGATGGGTTGTATTATGTGATACAAATGGAGGAACACTCCCTCATGAAGTTTCTAAAATAGTTTTAGATGTATCAAAAATTGTTCCAGGAAAAAATTTAGGTATTCACGCTCATAATGATACCGGTAATGCAGTAGCAAATTCTTTAGCTGCAGTTTTGTCTGGAGTACGCCAGGTACAAGGAACTATAAATGGACTTGGAGAAAGATGTGGAAATGCAAATTTAATGTCACTAATCCCTACTTTTTTTCTAAAAAAAGATTTTTCATCAAAATTTGAAATTGGAATCAAGGCTAAAAATATAAAGAATTTAACAGAGTGCTCCAGACTTTTAGATGAGGTATTAAATCGAAAACCAAATATGCATTTACCTTATGTTGGTGCTGCAGCCTTTTCTCATAAAGGTGGTTTGCATGTTTCGGCAGTACAAAAAGATCCAAAAACATACGAACATATTAACCCAGAAGAAGTTGGAAATAATAGGAATATTGTAATTTCAGATCAATCAGGAAAATCAAATATTATCTCCAGATTAAAATCAATAGATATTAATATAGATGAAAATGATCCTAAAATTAAAAAACTTTTAAACGAAGTTAAGGATAGAGAATTTATAGGTTACAGTTACGATGGTGCCGATGCATCATTCGAACTATTGGCAAGAAGAATAATTAGTAAAATCCCAAGATATATATTGATTGCAGAATACGATGTCACTGTTAAAAAAGATTCTTCTGGTAAAATAATTTCAACTGCAAAAGCACAATTAGAAGTTGATGGAGAAAAAATTCTATGCGAAGGAGAGGGTAATGGGCCAGTCAACGCTTTGGATAATGCTATAAGAAAAAATGTTGATAGATTAGCAAAATACTCAAAATATTTAAAAGATCTTAGACTTGTAGATTATAAAGTAAGAATTTTGAATACTGGAACTGAAGCTGTAACAAGAGTTTCAATTGAAAGCACAGATTCAAAAGGTAAAAATTGGTTTACAATTGGTGTGTCGACCAACATTATAGATGCTTCATTTAAAGCACTGGTTGATAGCTTAGATTATAAACTGTTTAAAGATAATGCTCCAGCAAGTCTTTAATGTCATTTAATAATATAACTTTTATTTTAAATAAACCTCAACTTTCAGAAAACATTGGTGCATGTGCCAGAGGTATGAAAAATTTTAATTTCAATAAATTAGTAATTGTCAATCCAAAACCAATTTACCCTAATGATAAAATTATAGCTACCTCAGTAGGGGCAAAAGATCTAATTAAAAAAAGCAAAGTTTTTGAATCTTTAGAATCATCTATTAAGAATATGGATTATGTAATAGCTACATCTGCTCGCTTTAGAAATAAAAATATTAAACATATAAAATTAGAAGATTTAAAAAAAATTAATTTTAAAAAAAAAATAGCTTTTTTATTTGGTTCTGAAGCATCTGGATTAACAAATAATGAAATTAGTTATGCAAACTATACATTGCAAATTCCCACAAACCCTGAATTTAAATCGTTAAATCTATCTCACGGTTTAATTATTGTTGCACAATATGTATCTAGCATTGTTAAGTTGAAATCATCACCATACAAGAAGTCTAAAAAAGTAAAATCTGCTTCAAAAAAAGAAATTCAAGCGATGGTTAGTCTTTGTATTAAAAATTTAGAACAAGTTAATTTTTTTAAACATCAAGAAAAGAAACCAATAATGTTAGAAAACTTAAGAAATATTTTCTACAGAATGGAACTTTCAGCCAAAGAAACTCGTATTTTATCAAGCGTATTTGCTAGTTTGGGCAAAAAACGTTGATTGACAAAATAGCCTGTAGGCTTATAAACCCCATTATCGAATGACAAAAAGATTAAACTCTAAACATAAAGTAGATAGAAGACTTAAAGTAAACCTTTGGGGAAGACCAAAAAGTCCTTTTAATAAAAGAGATTACGGACCAGGCCAACATGGTCAAGGTAGAAAAGGAAAGCCTTCTGATTATGGAACTCAATTACAAGCTAAGCAAAAACTTAAAGCTTACTATGGCAATATCAACGAAAGACAATTTAGAAATATTTATAAAAAAGCGACCATGCTTAAAGGTGATACAGGTGAAAACTTAATTGGTTTACTTGAAAGAAGATTGGATGCAGTAATTTATAGAGCAAAACTTGCAACAACTGTATTTTCTGCAAGACAATTAATTAATCATTGTCATGTTAAAGTTAATGGAAAAAAAGTTAATATTGCAAGCTACTCAGTTAAAGAAGAAGATACAATCGAGATTAGAGACAAATCTAAGCAGTTAGCAATTATTGATATTGCGCTCGCTAGTAAAGAAAGAGAGACTCCAGAGTATATTCAAATGGATGAAAAAAACAAAAAAGTAAAATTTGTCAGAGTACCTAAATTTGAAGAAGTTCCTTATCCAATAGTGATGGAGCCAAATCTCGTGATAGAATATTATTCAAGATAATATTATTTTTTAAATTGAATTCCTTTTTCTTCAAGAATTTTTTTTAGTTCACCACTCTCGTACATCTCCTTAACAATATCGCATCCACCAACAAATTCTTTTTTAATATAAAGCTGAGGTATAGTTGGCCAGTCACTAAAAGTTTTAATCCCCTCCCTAACATTTTGATCTTCCAAAACATTGACCCCTTGAAATTTTACTTCAAGAATTTTAAGCATATTTATGACAGCCATTGAAAATCCACACTGTGGTGCATCAGTAGTTCCTTTCATAAATAAACAAACTTCATTACTATCGATATGTTTTTGAATTGTATTTTTAGTTAGATCATCCATTACTGTTCCTTTGTTTTAATTGCTAAAGCATGTAACTCATTACCCATTTTACCTTTTAATGAACTGTATACCATTTTATGCTGTTCTATTTTACTTTTTCCCACAAATAGAGAAGAGGTTACTGTAGCTGAATAGTGATTTCCATCCCCAGCTAAATCTTGAACTTCTACTGAAGCATCTGGCATAGCCTCTTTTATATACTTTTCAATTTCTTTTAAATCCATTGCCATTATGTGCTCATAAAATTATTTAACCAATTAGTATTATAAGATTTTAATTCGTCAATTGTTACTTTTGTCTTTTGATTAATAATCATATCTTTATCTATAATAACACCTAATTCTTCATGATGAACTGAATTTTTATCTAAAATTTTAGTAACTTCTTCTAAATCTTTAGGATCAATTTCAACTATATACCTTCCTTGATCCTCAGAAAATAGATACTCAATTTCATTAATTAAAGTTTTTAATTTTTTCAGTTGAATACCTTTATTACCTTTTATACACATTTTACTTAAAGCTATAATTATACCACCTAAAGAAATATCATGAGCACTTTTGACATAACTATTTTCAATTAAATGAAGTAAAGACTCTCCATTATTTTTTTCATTAAATAGATTTATTTCTGGTGGAGGGCCATTTTTTTCATCTAAAATAGTTCTTGCAAATAAACTTTGATCAATATGACCTTGAGTTTTACCTATGACTAATACTAAATTATTGGATTCCTTAAAATCCATCGTAATCATTTTTTTATAATCTTTAATTAAACCAACACCACCAATAGAGGGAGTGGGTTTTATTCCAACTTCTTTAGTTTGATTATAAAAAGATACATTTCCTGAAACGACTGGAAAATCTAAATATTTACTTGCTTCACCAATACCCTGAACACATTCAACAAATTCACCCATATTATCTTCATTTTCTGGACTCCCAAAATTTAAACAATTAGTTATTGCAATTGGAGTTGCACCAACAGAAATTAAGTTTCTCCAACTTTCACATACCACTTGTTTTCCACCTGTCAGTGGGTGAGCCCAACAATAAACTGCAGAAGAGTCCACTGACGCTGCAACTGCTTTTTCAGTACCATGAACTCTAACAACACCTGAGTCACCACCTGGCTTTTGAATGGTGTCACCCATGACTGTATGATCGTATTGTTGCCAAATCCATTCTTTACTACAAATATTTGGATTAGATAAAATTTTTTTTAAAACATCTTTTATCTTTAAGTTATTGAATATTTCTTTCTTAATTTTATTTTTCTTTGGAAGTTTAGATTTTTTCCATTTACGCTCATACATTGGAGAATTTTCAACCAATATATTAATAGGAATAGTTGCTACTTGCTCATTGTTAAAAAATAATTCAATATTTTTTGAATTAGTTGTTTTACCAATTACTGCGAAATCTAAATTCCACTTATCAAATATTTCTTTTGCTGATTCTTCTTTTCCACTTTCTAAAACTATCAACATTCTCTCCTGACTTTCAGACAGCATAATTTCGTATGGGGTCATTTTGCTTTCTCTACAAGGAACTTTATTTAGATTTATCTCAATACCCAAATTACCTTTAGATGCCATCTCAATACTGGATGATGTTAGGCCTGCTGCACCCATATCTTGTATTGCAATAATAGAGTCTCCAGCCATTAATTCCAAACAAGCTTCTAAAAGGAGTTTTTCTGTGAAAGGGTCTCCCACTTGAACTGTAGGTTTTTTTTCTTCAATTTTATCATCAAAACTTGCAGAAGCCATACTAGCGCCGTGTATTCCATCTCTTCCAGTTTTAGATCCAACGTAAATGACCGGCTTATCTATGCCAGCTGCTTTTGAATAAAATATCTTATTTTTTTTTACCAACCCTAGAGTCATGGCGTTAACTAAAATATTACCATTATATGAACTGTCAAAAGATGTTTGACCAGCTATTGTTGGTACCCCCATGCAATTGCCATAACCGCCTATACCATTGACAACTCCTCTTAATAAGTTTTTTGTTTTTTTATGCTGTGGTGAGCCAAAGTGAATTGAATTTAAATTACAAATCGGTCTTGCTCCCATTGTAAAAACATCTCTCATAATCCCACCAACACCTGTTGCTGCCCCTTGATAGGGTTCAATAAAAGAGGGATGATTATGGCTTTCAATTTTAAAAACTATTGCATCTCCATCATCTATATCAATAACTCCAGCATTTTCCCCTGGTCCCTGAATAACTCTTTTTCCTTCCGTAGGTAACTTTTTTAAATGAAGTCTAGAAGATTTGTAAGAGCAGTGTTCATTCCACATTGCAGAAAATATTCCAAGCTCAGTTATATTGGGAATCCTTTTTAATAGATCGCAGATTTTTTCGTATTCATCTGCCTTAAGACCATGCTCTATAGCTACTTTTTCGTTTACTAGCATTATCGGATATTATTAATTAAGTTTTTTAAAAATAATGAACCATCTTCACCTGATAAACTTTGATCAATCATTCTTTCTGGGTGAGGCATCATTCCTAAAACATTTTTTTCTTTATTAAATATACCCGCAATATTTTTTGTTGATCCATTGGGATTAAATTGTTCATTTGTCTGGCCACTATTATCACAATAATAAATAGCTATTTGTTTATTATCTTCAATTTCTTTAATTTGATCTTCAGTACAAAAATAATTTCCTTCATTGTGAGCTATATGAAATTCAAAAATATCATTATCAAGATTCTTAAAATAAGGGTTTTCTTTATTATCTATTTTCACAAAAACATTTTTACAGATAAATTCTAAATACTTATTTCTTAACAAGACACCTGGA
>Ga0209632_10005407_pt1 | contig 11075 bp, 9 predicted proteins | sample COG_10_FD_184754 | JGI IMG/M metagenome (GOLD analysis project Ga0209632, IMG submission 184754) | Pelagic Microbial community sample from North Sea - COGITO 998_met_10 (SPAdes) (version 2) | ecosystem: Environmental > Aquatic > Marine > Neritic zone/Coastal water | place: Helgoland, sampling...
AAATATTCTAACTAGCCTAAGTATAGCGTTAGAAAAAGAAGGATTTAAAGTTCAAACTTATATTGATGGAGAAAGTGCCTTGATTGGTTTGACACGGACTCCCCCAGATTTAGCAATCATTGATATTAAGATGCCAAAAATGGATGGAGAAGAATTGCTAAAAAAATTAAGAAAAAAAACTTCCTTGCCAGTTATTTTTTTAACCTCAAAAGATGATGAAATAGATGAATTACTTGGTCTAAAATTAGGTGCTGATGATTATGTCAAAAAATCAGGAGGATTTTCGATTAAAGTATTGATTGAAAGAATACGAGTACAACTTAGAAAAAAAGATTCAAAAGAAATTATAGAAGAAAATAAAAGCATTATTTCTCATGGAAAATTAAAATTAGATCCCTCCCAGTTAGAATGTGAATGGGATGGAAAACAATTACCAGACAAACTAACAACAACAGAATTTTTATTAGTTAAAGAGCTTGCAAAAAGACCAGGAATTATCAAAGAGAGAGCTCAACTGATGGACATAGCCTATAGAGAAGATACAGATATAGAAGATCGAACAATTGATAGTCATGTTAAAAGAATTAGAAAAAAATTTAAAAAAGTTGACCCTGAATTTTCAGCTATAGAAACAAGGTATGGAAGTGGATATAGGTGGAATGTAAGCTAATGTTTAGCGGTCTTCTTAAAAATTTATCAATTTTAAAAAAGTTTTTATTTATTAATTTAATATTTTTTACAATCATTGGTCTATTTACATTTATTTATTTAAAAAATGTACAACCAAATTTAATCAAAAAAAAATCTTCAAATCACATTGAAGTAATCAATAATACAATTGATAATTTAAATAGATTGGAAGTTAAATTTGTGGAAGAAGATATTAGGAGATTTTTATTTTCTACAAGATTTCTTTTTCAAAATCTTGATAGGGTTATATTTTTTGATAGGGAATTAAATTTAGTTGGAGATACAGACACTCTTGACCTTGATCCAAGGTCTTTTTCAACAAGACTAGACACAGTAGAATTAGAAATATTAAATGAAAAAAAAACAAAAGAAATCACTGAAAAAAAAAATATAAATATTGGAAAAGAAAATGCTGTTTCATTAAAAGATATATTATTTAACTATGCGGGATCCAAAAATTTTGGGATACATTTTACATTTACACAAGAAGAATTTAATAAATTTAAATTAACAACAATCAAAAATGTAATGCGAAAAGAAAAAAATATTGGTTATTTAGCTATTACTGAAAATGCGAATGATGTTAAGGCAGCAATAGACGAAAGAAAAACTTTTATAATTAGAACTGCAATTGCTGTTGGAATTGTAATATTGATCTTTTCATTTGTCTTAAATAGATATTTTCTCAAACCTATAAAAAATTTAGTGAGTTATACAAAAACAATAAAAAACAAAAATCCCAAAACAACTAATATTGAATCACTGAAGTTAAGAAATGATGAGCTGGGACTGCTTTCAAATTCTTTAGATGATATGACGTTAGAATTACAAAAGAGGATTGCACATGCAGAAAATTTTTCAAAAGACCTTGTTCATGAAATAAGAAATCCTCTTGCCTCCTTAAAAAGTGCCTCTGAAATTTTGCATGATACAAATGATCTGGATCAGAGAATAAAATTAATTAATATATTGAGTCATGATGTGCAGAGAATTGAGAGATTAATTACAGATTATTCTCAAATGTTAAAAGATGAAGTTGCTTTAAGTAAAGAAAAAATTAAAAAACTAGATATTGAACCAATTATCAAATCTGTTGTAGATGATTTTAATAGTATCTATAGATTAAAAAGAGGAATTAAAATTTCCTATGAAAATGATGGAAAAAATAAATATTATATTAATGGCATAGAAAATAGAATTGAACAAATAGTTGCTAATCTTTTGGACAATGCAATTTCTTTTAGTGAAGATAAAAGAGGCATAATAGTAAAAGTTTCAAAATTAAATGATAATAAAGTTATCGTTAATATATTGGATGAGGGTAAGGGATTTAAAGAGAAAGATACAAACAAAATATTTAAAAGGTTTTACAGTAATAGACCTGATAAATTCGGTCAACATTCTGGACTTGGTTTAAATATTGTTAAAAATTTAGTTGATTTACACAGCGCTACAATCAAAGCATCAAATAGAACAGATCAAAGGGGTGCAAACATGGAAATTATATTTCCTAAAGTATAAAGAGTACTATTGATTAATTAATCCTTTATTGCTAGAAGACCCACCATGGAAGATTTCAAAGTAAAAGATTTATCCCAAGCTGAGTTTGGACGTAAAGAAATTTCAATAGCCGAAAGTGAGATGCCTGGATTAATGGCATTAAGAGATGAGTATTCAGGTAAATCACCCTTAAAAGGTGCTAAAATTATTGGATGTCTACATATGACAATTCAAACAGCGGTACTAATTGAAACATTAATAGATTTAGGTGCTGAAGTTAGATGGTCTTCATGTAATATTTTTTCAACACAAGATCATGCAGCTGCAGCAATTGCAAAAGCTGGTATACCAGTTTATGCATGGAAAGGGGAAACTGAGGAAGAATATCTCTGGTGTATTAAACAAACAATTGTAGGCAAACAGGAATGGAAACCAAATATGCTTCTTGATGATGGAGGAGATTTGACTGCTATAATGCACAATGAATATAAAGATTTATTAAAAAATATAAAAGGTGTTTCAGAGGAAACTACAACAGGAATTAAAGCTTTAAACAAAATGGAAAAAGATAATTCACTTTTAATTCCAGCAATTAATGTGAATGACTCTGTAACTAAATCAAAATTTGATAATTTATATGGATGCAGAGAAAGTTTAGTTGACGGAATAAGAAGAGCCACTGATGTTATGATGTCAGGAAAAATTGCCATTGTTGCAGGATTTGGTGATGTTGGAAAAGGGAGCGCAGCATCTTTAAGACAAAGTGGTGCTAGAGTTTTAGTTACTGAGGCTGATCCAATTTGTGCATTACAAGCCGCAATGGAGGGCTATGAAGTGGTCTTAATGGAAGAAGCCATAAGTAAGGCTGACATTGTTGTAACGGCAACAGGTAATAAAGATATAGTCACAGCAGATCATATGAGAGATATGAAGGATAGAGCGATATTATGCAATATTGGTCACTTCGATAACGAAATTCAAGTGGAAGCATTAAAAAATTATAAATGGACTGAAGTAAAACCTCAGGTGCACGAAATAGAACTGCCTAGTAAAAAAAGAATAATTCTTTTGGCAGAGGGAAGATTAGTAAATTTAGGATGTGCAACAGGTCACCCTAGTTTTGTAATGAGCGCTTCATTTACCAATCAAGTTATTGCTCAAATCGAACTTTGGATTAATAATAAAAAATATGAAAATAAAGTTTATGTATTACCAAAACACTTAGATGAAAAAGTTGCAACTCTTCATCTTAAAAAGGTTGGTGCAAAATTAACGAAACTATCTAAAGATCAAGCAGATTATATTAGTGTTGGAGTAGAAGGTCCATTTAAACCTAATGCCTATCGGTACTAGCAGCGATAAGATAAATTTATCTTCAGAAAATAAAACCGAAGAATTAGCCAATAAAGTTTTAGAAAAACTCAAAATAGGAGACGTAGTTTTTTTATATGGAGAAATGGGGGTAGGTAAAACTACATTTATAAAATACTTAATTAATGGCCTTCAAAAAAAAAATCAATTAAAATTAACTGAAGTCACTAGTCCTACTTTTAACCTATTAAACGAATATCAAATTAATCAACTAAAAATAAATCATTATGATTTATTCAGGTTAAAATCTAATGAAGAAATAAAAAATTTAGATTTATTTGATAATATATCTAGTACAATCACATTGATCGAGTGGCCGCAAATAATTAAGAAAAAACCTAAAAATTTGATAGAATTAAGGTTTAAATATGAAAGTGATCATCAAAAAAGATTTGTTCAAATTAAAGGCTTAAATTTGTAAATGTTTAAATGAATAATCTGGGAAATATTAAAAAAATAAAGGGAGATGCGTCACATCGAAAATTTTTTAGAAAAAAAATTAAAAAAATTACATCGATAGTAGTTTTTTCAAAAAAGGAAAAAATAAAAAATTTGCTTATATATGATGCAATTAATAAAGTTTTAAATAAAAATAAAATTCTAGCCCCACAATTATATAGGGAAAATTATATTAAGAATTATATTGAAATTCAAGATTTTGGAAATAAAACAATTTTTAAAATTTTGATCAAAAAAAAAATTGATAAATTTGTTTATTTTAAAAGAATAATTAAAATATTAAAACAAATACAATCGATTAAAAATAGAAGCGTCAAAAATTTTAAAAAAAAAAATTATATAATTCCAAAATATGATAGAGAAATATTGATCAAAGAAGCTAATTTATTTTGTGACTGGTATATAAAAAAAACTTTATCCAAGAATAAGAGAGCTGAGTTTTCAAAAAAATTTGAAAAAATAATAAAAAAATTAACTTTAAATTTAAAACTAAAAAATGATGTGTTTGTTCATAGAGATTTTCACGTTTCTAACTTAATGACAATAAACAATCAAATAGCTGTTATAGATAGCCAGGACGCGGTGATAGGAAATAGAGCGTACGATCTAGCATCTTTAATAGACGATGTTAGACTTAAAACTACGAAAAATTTTAAAAAAAAAATTTATAGTTTTTATTTAAAAAAACAAAATAAACTAGACAAACTTAAATTTAAGAATGACTTTGAAATATTATCAGTTTTGAGAAATCTTAAAATAATTGGAATATTTACACGTTTAGCAATGAGGGATTATAAAAAAAAATATTTGAAATTAATACCCCATGCTTGGGAATTAATTAACTTAAGAATTAATGAAAACAAAGTTTTCAAAGATTTAAATAATCTTTTAAATCAAAATTTTAAAAAAAAATTAAATGAAAGTTAATACAGCATTAATATTGTGTGCGGGAATTGGTAAAAGATTGAATCCTATAACTTTGGAAACCCCAAAGCCACTTCTTGAATTAAATAATACATCAATGTTAGAAAATTGTATTAACGTTATTATAGAACTGGGAATAAAAAAAATTTGTATCAATACATTTCATTTAGGTAAGCAAATTTTTGATTTTATTAGAAGTAAAAATTTTCCAAGTGATATTCAAATAATTGAAGATGGAAAAGAAATTTTAAATACAGGTGGTGGAATATTAAATATGATTAATCATTCCCAAGATAGTGATTACTTGATTTTTAATCCTGATACACTTTGGAATAAAAATTACATAGAGGAAATCAATAAAATGCAGAATTTTTACTTTTCAAATAAATTAAAAAACACTCTCCTAGTTGCAAAAAAAGAAGTAAGTTTTGATGTAAATCTTAGTGGAGATTTTGGACTTAAAGATAACTTATTAAAAAAAGATTCCAAGAAAGATTTTATTTATATTGGTTGTCAAATTTTAAATAGAACTTTGTTTGAGAATTATAAAGTAAGTAGTTTTTCAATTACAGAAATTTGGAATGAACTATTAAAAAAAAATGAGTTAAATGGTTTTGAGAGTTATAATAAATTTTATCATCTGACTGATTTAGAAACCTTTAATAAATTAAAAGACTTTTAGCTCGTTCTTTATCAAGATATTCGCAATTTTTAATTTCTAGTTCTTTATTAAGTTCAATTATTAAAGGATTCCCAGTTGGTATTTCCAAGTTAGAAATTTGATCGTTGTCTAATTTAAATAAATATTTACACAATGCTCTTATTGAATTTCCATGAGCTGAAATTAAAATATTTTTATTCATCAATTGACTTTGAATATTTTTTTCAAAGTATTTTGTAACTCTTTCATATGTGTCTTTTAAAGACTCCGTATCTGGAATTAATTCTTTTGGTATATTTTTATAAGTGTCAATGTTGGTTGGATGATAAGGACTTTCAATACTAAGTGGCTCTGGTTTGGAATCCCAAGATCTTCGAAATTTATAGACTTTATCCTCACCAATTTTTTTTCCCATTTCAATTTTGTTTAAGCCTGTAAGGGCTCCATAGTGTCTTTCATTAAGTTGCCAAACTTTAGTAAAATTTTTTTTTTCATTTAAGATTCTTTGAATTATTTTTAAGGTATTGTTTGCCCTTAATTGAACGGATGAATAGTAAAAATCTATTTTAATATTTCTATCTTTGATTAAGAAACCAGCTTTTTCTGCTTCTAATTTACCATTTTCTGTAAGATCAATATCCACCCATCCTGTGAATCTTTTTTCAAGATTCCATATACTTTGCCCGTGTCTTACTAATATTAAAAAACTCATATTGTTATTTCTAAAATATATTTATAAATAAAACTATATAATTAAATGATAAAATTTTTTTCCAATTATAAAATTATTTTTTACTCGATTAACATTTTTTTGATTATTTTGTATCTTTTCCCAGGTAGTTTAGTTGGACAGGTTATTTATAATGATAAAAAGATACAACCCCAAATTACACCTGATTTTATTATATCATCGAATCATTTTTATGTATTTTTATTTGTTTCAGTTGCTGGTTTTTTTACATTTACAAAGCTCAGACAAAATAAGTACTTAATAATTTATTTAATTTTTTTATCGTTTATTCTTGAAATATTACACTTGATTATTCCACATAGAGCTTTTCAATGGTCAGACCTATTTGGAAATTTTTTAGGAGTGGTTCTTGTAATTCTTATCAACAATCTTATAAACAAATATGGATTTTTTAAAAAATAAATTAATAATTTTTTTTTTTTTTTTACTATCTGGATGTTCTTCAATTCCTATAAATACCTCTAATAGTTGTTCAATTTTTGATGAAAGATATCTTTGGTACAAACATACAAAAAAAGTAGAACAAAAATGGGGAACACCTATTTATATTCAATTAGCAATAATCAAGATGGAGTCAGACTTTGATTGGCTAGCAAAACCAGCAAGACAAAAAATTTTTAAAGTTATACCTTACAAACGTCCATCAAGTTCTTTTGGCTATTCACAAGCTGTCAAAGGAACTTGGGAACAGTATAAAAATGAAACAGGTAATAAATTAGCAACAAGAATGAGATTCAAAGATAGTGTAGATTTTATTGGATGGTATACAAATAAAACAGAATCTATTCTAAAAATTTCAAAAAAAAATGCTTTTAAACAATATCTTGCTTACCATGAGGGCTGGGGAAATTATAAAGATTATAAAAAAAATAAAAAAGTAATAGGATTGGCTAAAAAAGTAGAAAAACAATCTAATGTTTATAAAAAACAATTATTAAAATGCAAAAATTCTCTTAATAAAAATAAATATATTATTTTTTAGATAATTCTTTTTTTAACTCAAGATCTACCGCATCAATTCTTTTTGTATTTTTTGCTAATGCTAAATACATTGATGGGGTGACATATAATGTGAAGAAAGTAGAAATGATCATTCCCCCTAGTATGGTTGAGCCTACAGCTAATCGTGAGCCTTCACCAGCCCCTGGGCCTATATTTCCTACTACAAGAGGCATCATTGCAATCATTGTACTGAGAGATGTCATAATGATAGGTCTAAATCTTACAGCACATGCCTCTTTAACAGCTACCTCAATATTTTTCCCCGCAGTTCTAATTTGGTTTGCGTAATCTACAATTAAAATACTATTTTTTGTTGAGATACCAATAAGTATGATCAAAGCAATTTGAGAAAAAATATTAACTGAACTATTGAGAAATAGGATAAATATCAGTCCACCAAAAATAGCTAAAGGCACAGTTAAAATAATTATAAATGGATGTATGAAAGAATTAAATGTTGCTGCCATCACCAAGTATGCAGTTAGTAGGGCCAAAGCAAATATTATAAATAATTCATTACTAGTCTCTTTTATTTCTTCAGATTTCCCCTTCCAAGTTATTTGATTTTCGGGAGCCAAATCCATCATTACTTGTTCAAAGTATTTTATTGCTTCAGTTAAAGTATATTCTTCAGTTATATTTGAGGAGATAGTAACTGCTGGTTGCCTGTTGTATCTAGCAAGCAGTTTTGCTGAACCTTCTTCTTTGAAACTAACAAGATTTGCTAAAGATATTAGTTTTCCACTGGTTTCTGAACGTACAAATATTTTTGAAATTCCATCTTTATTTCTTCTATCCGATAAATATTGCTGAACAATAATAGGATACTCTTTACCTAACTTATTAAAAGTAGTGATTTTTTTGCCACCATAAAGTGTTTCAAGAGTTTGGCCTATGGCTTTGGTTGAGACACCCAAATCTTTTGCCTTATTTTTATTGATAATTAATTTCACCTCAGGCTTATTTCTGCTGTAATCAGATTCAATTCTATTCAAATTTTTATTTGATCTAAGTTTTCTAATTATATTATTTTGAATCTCCTCAAGCTCTTCATAAGTACTTCCATAAATAACCATTTGTACCGGTTTGTTGTAGCTCGAAGTTCTAATTGATTGAGGGGATATTGGAAAAGCTAAAGCTTGAGGTAAAGTAACTATTTTTCCAATAGCTTCTCTTAAAACAGTCTGAGAGTCTTTTTTTCTATTTTTCCAATCATCAAGTAAAGCAATAATTATAAAACTATTAAAAGAATTAGCTGAACTACCGAATCCTGGTACTCTCATTATAAATCTAGAATAAGGACTGCCTTCAGTTTGTAATAGTGGAATTAATCTAGCCTCTACTTTTTGAGCCTGATTCTGAGTGTATTCAAAAGAACTACCCTCATCTGTAGATCCTATAATTAGATATACACCTCTATCCTCAATGGGTAAAAGTTCTTTCTTTGCAAAACTGAAGAGTAACACAGAAGCCACAACTATAAAAAAAATAAAAATACTGACTGTTTTTGTTCTGTTAACAATTATATTTAAAGTTTCTTTGTAAAAATTAGCAAAAATTAAAAAAATTCTTTCAAATTTTTGAATGAAGACTTTTTTAGATGTTTGTTTATGTAAAAATTTACTTGCAAGCATAGGTGATAGTGTCAATGCCACAAATGAAGAGACTACTATTGAAAATGATAAAGCTATCGCAGTTTCTCTAAATAGTGTTCCAGAGATTCCTTCTATAAAAATTAGTGGCAAAAAAACTGCTACTAAAATTAAAGTTGTTGCGATTATAGCAAAAGAAATTTGTTTTGATCCTCTATAAGCAGCAACTAATGGAGTCTCTCCATTTTCAATTCTTCTGTAAATAGCATCAGTCATAATGACAGAATCATCTGTAATAATTCCAATTGCTAAAATAAAACTTAAAAGAACAAAAATATTTATAGATAGGCCAAAAATATATAGCCCTAAAAAAGATGCTATCAAACTTACAGGTAAAGCAATAGCTGGAACAATAACAGCTTTTAAATTTCCTAAAAATAGATAAATTATTATAACAACTAGTATAAAAGCAATTAAAAGTGTTTTGTAAACCTCTTCTATTGCTGCTTCTACATAGTTTGCCCTATTAAAAGCAACACGTAAATCGAGAGCTTTAGGCAAAGATTTTTTAACTTGTTCAATTTTTTTTTTAATATCTTTTGATAATTCAACTGTAGATGCGCCACTTCGTGCGTAGATTCCAATTCCAACTGTTTTTAGATTAAGTTGGTCTTTTGTTTGGGCCTTAAAAAGAGTTTTTTCTGAAACGGGGCCAAATTCTACATTGGCAACATCAGATAATAAAATGACCTGATTATCAGTTTTTTTGATTGGCAACTGTTTTATAGCATCAATATCATCATAAGATTTATCTAAGTTTAGTGTTAGATCAATATTGTCTGCCTCTAAAGTGCCCGCAGGAAGTCTGATATTTTCTCCTCTTAAAGCAATCTCAACTTCCTGAATGGTTAAATCATTTGCGGCAAGTCTAATAGGATCAACCCAAACCCTAATACTTAATTCTCTTAAACCACCCACTCTAATTTGACCTACATTTTTTACACTTGAAAATTGATCCACTAAAAATCTTTCAGCGTAATCTCCTAACTCCAAATCACTCCAAGTAGATGAGGATAATGATAGCCACATTGTAGTCGTAAATCCTGCTGCTCTTTTTAAAATTTGAGGAGGATCAGATTCAGAGGGTAAGTTATCCACTATTCGAGCCACCCTTTCCCTAATATCGTTGGCAGCATTATCTAAATCTATACTCGTATCAAACTCTATATTAATAGTACTTCTTCCATTTTCAGACTTAGAGTCTATATTTTTAATACCCTCCGCGCCTCCAATCACATCTTCAACAATTTGAGTTACTTCTTGATCTACAATTGAAGCGGCTGCAGACTTATAACCCACTTGAACTTGAACGACAGGTGGCTGGATCCCATCTGGTAATTCTCTTACTGGCAATTTCCAAAATACAAATAATCCAAAAATTATTAGAATTAAAGACATAACCCAAGAGACTGTTGGTCTTTTTATGCTTAATTCTGTAATAAACATTTATTTATCTATTGGTTTTATTTTTCCTTGAGGTCTAACTTTTTTTAAGCCTTCAGCTACAATAATATCACCTTCATTTAATCCTGAAGTTATTTCAATACTTTTGCTACCTCTTAATCCAATCTTTACTTCTGTTTTATTCGCAACATTATCTTTTGTAATTTTATAAACATAAGATTTATTACCCTCAATCATTACACTTGTATCAGGAACACTTAACGAATTTCTTAAATTAAATTTGACACTTACTTCTAGCAAAGATCCTGACATTAACTCTAAATCCTTATTTTCTATTTTTATCCTAGATAATAAACTTCTTGTATCCGCATTAATTCTACTTGAAACAAAGTCAACCTCACCTTTAAAAACTTTATTTTTGTAGCTAGATATTACAACTTCAACAGGTAGGCCTTTTTTTATAGATGCAGAGTAATTTTCAGGAATTTTTATATCCGAAAATATAGTTGAGTTGTCATCAAGGGTAATAATGAACATGTTATTAGATACGAATATATCCTCTGTAAGACCTGTATAACCAAGTACGCCACCAAAAGGTGCTAAAATATCTCCACTTTTTAATTTTATTAAAATTTCTCCCTTTTTAACAAAATTTTTTAAT
>Ga0209632_10005415_pt1 | contig 11065 bp, 18 predicted proteins | sample COG_10_FD_184754 | JGI IMG/M metagenome (GOLD analysis project Ga0209632, IMG submission 184754) | Pelagic Microbial community sample from North Sea - COGITO 998_met_10 (SPAdes) (version 2) | ecosystem: Environmental > Aquatic > Marine > Neritic zone/Coastal water | place: Helgoland, sampling...
CCTTGTGGTCCTATTGTTCCTTGTGTTCCTTGTGTTCCTTGTGTACCTGTTGTTCCTGTTGTTCCTTGTGTTCCTTGTGTTCCTTGTGTTCCTTGTGTACCTGTTGTTCCTGTTGTTCCTAGTGTTCCTTGTGTTCCTTGTGTTCCTTGTGTTCCTTGTGTTCCTTGTGTTCCTTGTTCTCCCGACCCGTTTGTTCCTTGTGTACCTGTTGTTCCTTGTATACCTCTCGTTAATGTATATTCTATAATAGATTCTCCTGATACATGTGATATATCACCACTTACCAAACTAGCACTAAATATAGATGTTTGGCTACTAGCACTTGAAAACGAAGCATTAAATAATAATCCATCAATATTATTTGAAGAAATATATATATGTTCTATATTATCCTGTATATTATTTAAGAACGAGGCATTATTTTTCCCATATAAATCATAATCATGTATATATAAAATATAATTATTTGGAATAGAAGTTAATGATGCTGATATACAACCAGAATTTGTAGAACCACTATTATTATTATTATTATAAAAATTATATAAAAAATTCATACCGGATTCAAAGTACCCCGAAGGTAACATTTTATTTAATGATGATATAGAATTATTATCTTTCCAAGGCATTATATTATTTAATATATAAAATTATTATAAATTTTGCACAATTCTTTTAGCTAATGTTGATTTATTCCCAGAATGTTTTAAGTTCATTTCAATACATTTTTGCTTTAAATCTTTAACCGACATATTTAAATATTCTTTTAATTTGTCCGATTTTTCATCATCTATATCGTCACCGTCAGATATATCATCTATATTTATTTCACCTATGCTGTCATCGTCTACTTCATCGTCTACTTCATCGTCTACTTCATCGTCTACTTCATCGTCAATATGGGTTGAATCTATGACACGTGTCGTCGCAGGCAATCCTTTATTAGATCCATCTAATATACTATTGTTATCATCATTCACAATTTCATCAATCATACCAAAAATATTATTAGATGTTTGTTTTTTTAAAGAATTAAATTCATATTCAGAAATTTCAGCAACATCATTAGAATTTTGAGATTTAGTTGATAGTCCCTGACTTTGTTTATTATCGTCCGGTTTTGGTTTTTTATCAGGTTGTTCTGATATGGGATTTACAGGTGTGTTGGGTATATTAGGTTTAATAGAAGTCTTCTCAGTTTTTGAAACAGATGATTCATTTAAAGATAATATATTTTCAGGCATCTTGTTGAAAAACTTATGCATTTGAAGATGAACATTATCAATTTCTTTTACAATAATATCTGTTTTTTTCTCTAAATTTTCAACGATTAATTTATTTTTTCTTAAATCCAAATAAAAATATATACTAACTAATACTATAATAATAATAATAAGAATAATAGATAAATTAGACTCAAATTTTAATATTCCTGGCATATTATATATATTAATGTTAATTTAAATGTTTGATTTTAAACTTATTTTTATTTTATATAATATAATATAATGGAATCTACTTTTTATAAATTTAAGTTGGATTTAGAACCGAATGTCATTGATATGATATATGATATATTAAGAATGTCGACTATACAGTTAGTTACTCAAATTATGTTTTATATGAATAATAGTGCATTGTCATTATTTAGTGAAACATTTATAAAAACATTCATTTTTATAAATATGAGCATATTATTTTATTATTTGGTAGTAAGAAAAATTTTTAGTTTCGTATCAGATGATTATTTAAATGTCAATAGTAAACCTTATGCACATACACCCCCAATGAAACCACAATCACTTCCAGTTGATATTCCCATACCTGAACCTAAAACCAAAACAGATAAAATAGCATCAAATACACTATCTTCTCCTCCACCTGATCCATCCAATAATACAATAATATAAATATATTTAAAATCAAAATATATAAATATATTTAAAATCAAAATATTTAATATATTAAATGGATAATATTCCTAAAAAAAGAGGGAGAAAAGTTGGTAAAACCAATAATATTCCATTACCGAAAGAAGCCCCAAAAAAACGAGGCCGTAAACCAAATAAAAAAATAGTATATAAAGAAAATCCAGTATTTGCTGATGATAATGTAAATATTAATGATTTAATTATTAAATTAAATAATGATAAAATTGATGAAAATAATTCACTAAATTTAGTGATAAATGATAAAGATGATAAAACATTATCAAATAGATGTAGTAAATTATGTTGGAATTGTTGTCATAATTTTCATAAAGTTGTATTAGGTATACCTATTAACTATGATAATAATGTATTCCATACCATAGGTGATTTTTGTTCAATAGGATGTATTTCGAGATATGTATTGGATAATTATGGTGATAATATATATGAATTATTTCCACTAATCAACTTATATAATAATAAAATAAATAATTCAATTAATAAAGTTAAAGTATCACCTAATAAATTATTATTAGATATATTCGGCGGAGACATGACGATTAATGAATATAGAAATAATGATAATGATAATTATGATTTAAAAATGCCTATAATAATACCGTTGAATTATAATATAAATAAATATAAATATAATAATAATAATATCTCAAACGGATTAAAATTATATAGAAAAAAAAAATTAGAAAATAATAATAATATATCCCAAAAGCTTAAAATAAATTTGTAGAATATTTTTCCGGGTGATAATATAATTGAATACTATTCATTATAATGATTCCTTTTAATATATCACATTTAATATAGTTATATAGTAAATTATTTAATTTATCATAAGTAATAATTTCGTCAATATTTATTTTATATAATTTATCATTAATATTTAAATTATTTATTTTATTATATATGTAATTATAAAAATTTTTTAATTTAAATTCTTCTATATTATTTAATATTTTATAATAGGTAGTTTCTCCATTAAAATTTATCTCCCTTAAAAAATTATAATTATAATTATAATTATTTATGAAATAATATTTATTTTCTAATGAATCTGTATTTATATTTAAACAATATTTTTCCATAATATTAATTATATTATTAATATATCATTTTAACTAATATATTTTCTATTAAATAAATTATCATTCACAGTTATTTTATTATATATATCAGGTTTAATATAATTTAAAAATCTATTTATTAATGGATCATTATTTATGAAAAGGTTATAATTTTCACCTTTGTTCATTTTATATTGTTTTTCTATTTTATCATAATATTGTTCGGTTTGATTTATGATATCGTATGAAGTATCTTTTAAACTATTTATTATTATATTATAATTATTTATATGAGTATTATCATTAATATTAATAGAAAATAATAATGTTTCCAGATGTCGTAATGAAGTTTCTAAATATATTTTACTATTTTCCAATAATGATATAAATTTTATATAATCATTTATATTTTTCAATAATTTTATATTCTTTATGAAATAATTATAATATTTTAATCCTAATTTATAAGATTGTATATCATAATTTTTATATTGTTTTAGATCATTTAATATAATATCTACCCTTTCATTGTAATAAAATGGGTCAATTTTATCATTTAATATAAATTTTGAATATTGATGAAATAAATATAAAATGATACAAAATATAATTGTAATTTTTATATCATAATTAATTAAAATTATAAATATAATTATTAGAAAAAATATTATTAATTCATTATACATAATATATTAACTGATTATATATAAAAAAAGTGTAATAATTAGTAATAATATCCCTAAATAAATAATATTTTCATTTTCAAATAAAAATTTTATAATAGTTTCTTTAAACATATCATTATTTGAAATATCCATATCAGAATTATTTTTTAATTTTACTTCTAATTGTTTTTGATAAAAATCATTATAAGTATTTGGTAATATATTAATAATTTTATCAAAAATTTGACTTAAATTCATATTCATAAATTTATTTTTATTAACTGTTGTTGTCGTGGTGTTTGCTAAATCATTATCATTATAGCCGTCATCGGGCGTGAATGAAGCAAAATCGGATGATTTCATTAACTCAGGTCTAGTATCTGAATTAACTGAACCATATTCTGTTAAATTATCTTTATTCATATATAAATAAAATATATTAAATATTTGTTATTAAATGTACATTTCCAAGAATCATTCTCCTGCAACAATATCTATCTAAACCTAATTCGTCCATGACATGTCCTTCAATCGATTTATTAGGTTCATCTAAATTAATATATTCAATATCTAAGTCTTTAATATTTGTAGATGTATCTTTATTTTTTTTATCATTTACATTTTCTATGAAAGGTATCCATTTATCTGAAATACATTTCCCACATGTGAAACATCTAACAGGAATTAACATTATTTATATATATATTATATTATTTTTAAATCAAATTTATATAGATAGAAAATCAAATTCTATAATTAAGAATCATATAATAAGTATTTATAATTGTTTTACACCTTTGAACATTTAAAACGCCGACTTTTCTATATTGTCCATTTTATTATTTTAACTATTAAATCCATTTGTTTATAAATGAAAAAAAATCTAACTATATAATATAATATGAACAATCAAAATAAACTTTTCTGGGATAATAATTATAAAACTACTAATCACGATATTTTAGAACCAAGTAGTTTTTCTAATTTTGTATATAAAACTTATATTGAAAAATATAATAATGATAATGTATATTTAAAAATAGCAGATTTAGGTTGTGGTAATAGTCGTGATACAAATTTTTTTAATAGTAAAAAAAACTTATGTTATGGTATTGATATCAATGGAGTTTTAGATAAAGAAAATATTAATTGTAAATTAATAAAAAAAGATGTATTAGATGTATTAAAAAATTATGAATTATGCATGCTATTTGACATAATTTATATGAGATGGTTTTTACACGCGTTACCTTATAATATATCTAATGATATTTTTATAAATTCTATACATAATTTGAAACCTGGTGGTTTAATAACTATTGAATTGCCTTCAATAAATGATAATGAATTAAAAAAAAATAGCGTATATAATGAAACTGATAAATCATTTACAAATATACATAAAAGATGGTTATATAGCATTGATATGCTAAAAGATTTAGCATCTAATAATGATTGCGATGTACTATACTGTGAAGAAGGTTATTTTTCGCCTAATAATAATACTGAAACAAATAATCCGTTACTTATTAGATTTATTTGTCAAAAACGTAAATCGGCTTATTACGAAAAAAGTGAAAATTATAGTAAATACAAACATATAATTCCTAAGATGAGGCATTCAACCACACATTATGATGAAATGAGTAAATTAAATAAAATATTAGAAAAAAATAATATTAAATATGTTGCAGTTGCTGGAACATCATTGGGTTTAACTAGACACGGTGGAATTATTCCTTGGGATAATGATATAGATATAGGATTTGTGGAAAAAGAATGGGAAAAACTATTTAAAATAAAAGATGAAATTGAAAAAAATGGACTTAAACATACAGTATGTCGAATCAAAAAAACGCATTGTCATTTTGGTCCAATAGATTGTTTTAAATTAATTAAAAATAATAAAAACTTTTACGCAGGCGTGGCAAAGACGTTTTGTAGTGTAGATGAATATAATAATGTAGTGAAACAAATATTTGGGTATACATACATGTATGCTCCATTTAATAATCACGAATCATTAAAAGAAAGATATGGTGAAAATTATTTTAAAATTGGGAATGTTAATGATAATTTTCATTTTAAAGACAACACCGTAAAAAATTTTAATTTAAATCATAATGATTTGTCATATCAATTAAAATAGTTTTTAATATTATAATGCCTACACATAAAAGTAGTGATTATAAAATATCAGCAGTTAAATATTATTTATCTCATTCTAAAAATCTAATAAAAGGAACATATAATAAGTATTTATAATTGTTTTAAAATATAATTTATTATAAATGAATAATGAAGAAAATAAATTACTTTATAATAAATTAAGTATGATATCTATTAATTCAATAAATAAAGTTTTAGAATTGATGCATAAACCTGAAATAGATCAATATGAACTTTTAGATAAATATTCGCATTGTTTAATGACTATTGTTAAATTATGTTCATATCCTGGTGAAAAGAAACAACTATTGTTTCATATATGCAAAACTACTATAAAATATTGTAAAGAATTACAAAATTCTTTAAAAAATGAAGACTACAATAATATTAATTGTGAAAAAATAATAGATTGTTGCGAAGACATAATTAAAGTGTGAAATTATGACATGGCATTCAGATATATTATTATATGAAATACCCCAATATGAATGTGTTTATACTTTATCAAATGATTCAGATAGCACAACTGATTATATAGATCATTGGGGTTTCACCATAAAGTATGGACAAAACCAAATTCATTAATGATAGTTAGAGCAAACGGGTATTTACATGGAGTTAATCCAGTGAATAAAGGAAAACGTGAGATTGTAAAATTAATTTACACTCCAACAGATAAAATAAATAAAAGACATATAAATGCATATAATATGGCATTGAATGGGGATAGTTGATGTAGATTTTAATATTACTTCTAATTTTCCGACCAGAGGTCACCCCGTGACGCACGTGCCAAAGCCATCGCAGTTCCCTAAACCGTGCATGCAGCTTTCCCCACTGCCTTTGTGACGGCAACTGTCCAACCACCCATGATTAGATGCAATCTCTTTAACTTTCGGATGTTTCATCAATGGACTTAAATCACTTAATAAACTTTGGTGAGTGTATACATAGTATAAGAGTGCAAGGACTAGGACTGCAATAATTGCGTGTTCAACTTTAAAATCTTTAAAATTCATTTTATACTATAGCATAGATTTTTTTTTTGAATTAATTAATAAAATTGTAAAATATTTTTTTCATAATCTATAAAAATTTTGTGATTTAACATATCTGAACGTCCAAATATTAAATCTATACGACCCATTTGATAATTTAATTTTTTGGTTTGTTTCATTTTATCCATGTATTCTTGTTTCTTTTTTTGTGTATCACTTATTTTTTGAGCATGCACACTCGGATCGCCTTGACTTAAAATGACTTTAAAATCTAAATAACCAGAAACGCGATTCATATCAGTTGATTTCCCCCTTAATCTACCAATATTTTCTTTCTTAATACTTGGATTTTCTATCCATGTTACTGCTGTTCCAGTATCAAATAATACTTTATAATCATTATTACCATCAGTCATTATAAAGTAAAACATAGAATTATCACCAATACCTTGACAACTAAATTGAGGAAAATTAAAAAATGGTAATCTATGTAATCCCATTTTAAAAGTTAAATTACGTACATCTAATTCTATATTTCTCTGACCACTTGGTAATTGTGACATCATATTATAAATTGCATTTAAATCATCATAATTCCAATTTTTATATTTATCTTTATCATATGTTTTATAATTACTTATAGGTAATCTTATTTTTTGATCCAATCCAAATATGGTAGTCGAACCCTCTTGAATATCATTGTACCATTGAGGGTGATTACATGAATCATCAATAGTACTATAACCAATTAAATTTTGTATTTGAAATGATTTATCTAAATGAACTTGTCCTTGTAAAAAGTGAGTTTCAACCATTCCTGGAGTATCATTTGGTTCATCACAATCTTTATCTCGATCACCTTCAATAACATCACCTCCATAATTTAAATCAGTTACTAATAAATTTGGAGCACCAACTTTTTCTAAATTATCTAATCTCTTCTTAAATATTTTTTTATCATGCTTTCCCATAACACTACCAATATCAATCCACATAGAACCTGTATCTAATAAAGTTGTTCTAGAATGTTTACCAAATAATTTTCCCATATCTTCTCCCAAATCATAATCTTCTTTTAATTCATATTGTAACGTAATATAAAATCCAGAATCATCAGAATATAATGGTTTTACTATAATTGGTTTTTTATAGTAATAATATGAGGAAAAAATTAATGTAATAATTAATGTAACAATTATAATTATTAAATAATTTTTTTTAATAAATTTCTTAATCATATATAATATTATTTATATTATTTAAATTTATAAATTTTTTTGAAGCTATAATTAAAGTATGATTATTTTCTAATATATATTATTACTTAAACTATGAGTTTAAATTTTAATACAATTGCTCCTATATCGGCAACTGTATTATCAATAGGTGGATTAATTTTTCAAATGGGTAAACATTCTGAAAAATTAGATGTTTTGAACAATGTAGTATACGCACAAGAAAAAAAAGTAGACGAAAATTATAAATATATTAATGAAATGAAGGTGTTCATTTCAAGGACAGATGAACGCCTTGATAAAATTAATGATATAAATGAAGATATAAAAGAAATTAAACATAAATTAGAAAATTTAAAACAAATGTCTATAAATAATTAATTTTTATTAGATATTACTAATTCGATTGAAAAACATAAATTTTTCGAGTCCTTGGCCATTGCGGACCCATTTAACTTACATAAAACACCATTCATTTCATTATATGTACCAGGTTTCAAAACACCTAAATAATTGAACTTTTTATTTTTGCTTTCATAGAAGTTCGAGTGACCACTTGACGCGACATTTTGTGAATTTATAACTATTAATTCTCTATTATTAATATTTTGATTATTACTGACGATATTTTGTTGTAATTCATTTATTTGTAATGCCACACCATAATCCTCTATATTGTTTGATGCGTTGAAAGATGTATTGGTTATTGTTATATTATCTAAAAATACATCTGACATTTTATCAATATTTAATGGTTCTACTAATGAAAATTTAAAAGTCCCATTAGTACTATACGAACATGAAACATATGATCCACTCTTAGGTTGACCACTTCCATTTGTAGTTTGTGTATAAATACTATTGCTTTCAGTTAAGGAACCAGAACTACTATAAAATAATATAACTTTTTTTGTATCAAAAAAATTATATGAGTTTTTGGGATTTTGATATACATTCATAGGTTGTCCAGGAAACATTTTGTCCGGATTATTTGGATTGTTTATTATAAATTCCATATATTATTAATATATATAAAAAAATATTTTTATAAACTATGATTAATTAATAAAATTTAAATTGTACCAGACCACCACCATCATCTTTTGGTAAAATATTATCTATCTTTCTACATACCACTTTTGTAATGGGGTTGTTAAAATTAGTTTCATAATAGAACCATTTAATATAAATTTCTTTAAGTATTTCACCAACATTGTTCTCACAATTAATTTCGTCAAGTCCTTCAAATACACCATTAAGTTCTCTAAAATATGATAGTTGGTTCATTTATATTATCCAAATATAATATTATCAAATTTAGAAAAAAATTTTTTTTTGTCTTTTGTTTTATAGTTTTTTTTGTCTATTTGTTTTGCATTGTTGTCTATTTTGTTATGCGTGCATATGGGAAACCATACGGTTGACATGCCAATGTGTCCAGTCACAAGTTCCTGGAACATCGACCTTGACCGAACAGGTGTTGTCATCAAGAGGAGTAATAGTGACATCTGGATTATCAGAGCTATCACCGGCGCTGATAGAATCCATGAGATTTGTGATATTGCGTCCTTGTGACCCTATGATAATCCCTATATTGTATGCGGGGAGTGGAATAGTGTAGTCGTAGTGTTGCGTGATAGGAATAGAGTTCCTGATACAGCGACATTTCTCCCAGAGAATTGAACTACCATCCATCATGGCCTCCGTGTCGAGTTTTGGATGAATTTTAGTACACTTCCACATATTTCGTCCTTGAATATGTAATGATAGATCCATCCAATAGAATGAATGGATATCAAGGTTCGCGTCAGTCTTGATGTAGACATTTGGGGCATTTCCTGCGATAGATCCAATATAGAATCCATTCTTTTTCAGGATAATGCGCACGACCTGAGAAGTTTGAGTGGGAACAAACATGGGAGCTCCATCTGGTGCGAGAGGAACCATATACGCACCGCGATCGGTTGTGCGGTCAAGGTCCTCTTCCCACAAGGCCGCCACATTATCTAGCATATCTTCGTGAGCATCATCCTCCACCTTAGATTGAAGTAGAAGAAAATCAATTTCATCTATTCGTTCTTGATGTGCGTCAATATGGGCGGAACTTGGACTCTTGCCAGAAATCTTCTGAGCCCAAGACGTTTTTGGACCCGAAAATGGTGTAGGTACTCGGTCAGATTCAACCAGCGAGCGAGGTGTGAGGACACCCATATCACGAGCTTTGTGATAGTCCTCTGACGATAGAGGCAGGACAACATTCTCAGCACCCGAAACGTAAAAGTCAAGGACGAAAGTCATGTTCAAGAGTTCTTGGTAGAAGTTGGTTAACAAGTTGTATCAATAAGTTTGATTACGAATTCTGCGATTTAAAGCAGAGAAGTTTTTGAAGTATGAATATTTTTGAATCTCAAAATCAAATTTATTTTAGAGATTTATTTTTTATCATATCCTTATTATATTTATCTATAAAATCAGTTATTTCACAGTTTAATTCTAGAACTTTCATTTCTATTCCCCAAGTGTATCTTTTAAAAGGTAATTTTCTAATTTTATATATATTTTTAAATAATGATAAAAAAATGTCATCAATCATTTCATTAATATATATATAATTATCTATAAATATTATGGTTTTTTTCATCACAATTACTCCAACAAAAGTTCCCCTTATGAATGAACAAATACACCATAAATAATATAAATAAACCTATACCCATAGTTTTAATATTAAAGTTCATATATAATAATAAAATATTTAAAAATAGTAAATTATTTTACTAATTACCGGCACCATATGTTTTATGTGAATCGCTGTCACAATTTTCCCAACAATCCATTCCTATCATTTTGGCAGCTTGGTTTTTATTTTTCATAAATATAGTCAACCAATATACAAAAAATAATAAAAATAATAATGCTGCCCCATATCCAATAGTTTTTAAATTATCCATATATATATATATATATATATATATATAAATTATT
>Ga0209632_10005429_pt1 | contig 11057 bp, 6 predicted proteins | sample COG_10_FD_184754 | JGI IMG/M metagenome (GOLD analysis project Ga0209632, IMG submission 184754) | Pelagic Microbial community sample from North Sea - COGITO 998_met_10 (SPAdes) (version 2) | ecosystem: Environmental > Aquatic > Marine > Neritic zone/Coastal water | place: Helgoland, sampling...
CATTGAGATTAAAGGAAAAACTCGATGATTTGTTCATTTGAATGAGCGGAGCAGCATTAAAAAATCATGATTTGTCATTGATTATTGGGGAACCAACTAACTATGAACCATAAACCACGAACTGTCTTGTCGCTTCTCGATACAATCCCGCTAATCGCGGAATCACTCGAAGTGACAGACAATGAGTCAATAGCTATTCATCATCAATTCTAAATGATGTATCCCTTGTTCCTCCGCCTGCCTTCTTCGACCAGTGTTGCTTCGCACCACGCTCAGTATGACAGGCTCCGATAGTTGTAACCTTGAACCAAGAACTCTCCCAATCCGCTTGTCTTCGAGACTCGCTTCCTCTGTCAGCGACCTCAGACTGACGCTAGCACTCTGCGTAACTATTAATCAATAACCCCGAACCTCACAAGCTGTCAGTTCGAGTGTCGCGCCTGAGCGCGATGTATCGAGAACTAAGACAGCGACCACGAACTATGAACCACGATCTGTCTATTCGCTTCTCGATACAATCCCGCTATTCGCGCGATCACTCGAAGTGACAGACAATGAATCATGTGTTATTAAGCATAAATTATAAATCACCTGATTCAACTATGAACTGCGAACCATGAACCGCCAACCTCATGTTAACAACTATTTGTGGCGCAGTTGTCACTTTAGCCTGGGCGATTCAAATTTGTATTCATGTCAGCACTTACCGTCATTGCGATCATTGGAGGATACTTCGCCTTACTCATCCTCATCTCCTTTTTGACGGGTAAGGATGATTCCAACGCTGCATTTTTCAGAGGAAAGAAGCAGTCGCCATGGTTTGTGGTGGCCTTCGGAATGATTGGTGCTTCGCTAAGTGGAGTAACTTTTATTTCTGTGCCTGGTTGGGTAGCTACAAGTCAGTTTAGCTATATGCAAATGGTGATGGGCTATATGGCTGGTTATATTGTTGTTGCAACGATCCTGATGCCCTTGTATTACCGATTAAACTTGACTTCGATCTACGGTTACTTGGAACAGCGCTTTGGGTTTTGGAGTTATAAAACGGGCGCTTTTTACTTTTTACTTTCTAGGGTTATTGGGGCTTCATTTCGATTGTACCTTGTAGCTATAGCCTTGCATATTGCGGTTTTTGAGCCGATGAATTTGCCGTTTTGGTTGGCAGTGTTAGTAGCAGTGGTGCTTATTTGGGTGTATACATTTCGCGGTGGAATTAAAACCATCATTTGGACCGACACACTTCAAACGGCCTCCATGCTATTGGCAGTAATCGTGACCATTTTCGTAATCAAAGATTCAATGGATTGGGGATTTGGAGAAATGACTTCGGCCATTGCTCAATCAGATTACTCACAGGTCTTCTTCTTTGACGATTGGAACGATAGCAAACACTTTGTGAAGCAATTTTTGGCTGGAATGTTCATCACCATAAGCATGACGGGATTAGATCAAGACATGATGCAGAAGAACTTGAGTTGCAAGAACATTGGTGAAGCACAGAAAAACATGTTTTGGTTCAGTGCAGTGCTGATCATTGCTAATCTGCTTTTCTTGTGCTTAGGAGCTATGCTTTACTTGTATTCAGCCCATATCGGTTTTGATATGAGTATTGCGGGCGATAAGCTTTATCCTTCGTTGGCACTGGGAGGTGAACTGGGAATGCTGGCCGCTGTACTATTCATAGTTGGTTTAGTCGCAGCAGCATATTCAAGCGCAGATAGCGCGCTCACAGCCTTAACAACGTCTTTTTGTGTTGATTTCTTAGGAATGGATAAAACAGAGAAATCAAGTGATAAAAAGGTGCGGAAAATCGTTCACATCGGATTCTCCTTTCTTTTATTCATTGTGATCATGGTCTTCAAATCTGTCAATGACGACAGTGTAATTTCTGAACTCTTTAAAGTAGCTGGGTTTACATACGGTCCTTTGCTCGGACTGTATGCATTTGGATTATTCACAAAACGTCAAGTGATGGATAAATGGGTGCCAACTGTTGCGATAGCTGCGCCAATTATTTGTTATGTATTGCAAAGCAATAGCGAAGCTTGGTTTAGTGGATATAAAATTGGGTTTGAGTTGTTGTTGATCAACGGATTGATCACCACTTTTTTACTCTTCCTAATCTCTTCTCGCAATGCCGCTGAGTAGCGTCTTCGGCCTGTAAATGACCAATTTCTTTGGCTTGTACCCAATAATCACACGCCAAGTCCTTTTCGTTCAAGTTGAAATAGTTTACGCCAATATTAAATAGGGCGGCAGGGTAGTTTTTATCTCCAATGCTTATTTCACGAAGTAAGGTGTTGCTTTCAGCGTACATTTCAAGCTGCATGAGTGCGTTTGCGCGTGCAATTTTGATATCTGTGTCGTTAGGGGAAAGTTCTAGCGCATTGGAAAAGAATATGGCTGCATTAGAGAAATTGTCAGAGTAGAAACTTGCTAAACCAGCATTGTAATAGGCGAGGGGCTGATTTTTATTTATCTCAATAGACTTTTGAAAACCATTGATTGCCAGTGGATAATTCTGCAGCCACATGTGGGATAGCGCCAGGTAAAACCATGCATTTGCGTGGTCTTTAATCTTTGTGTACTCACTTAAGTGAGTAATGGCTCCATTATAATCGCGCTGCTTAAACCGTACTAAGCCTTTCAAGTATTCAGCTTCACCGCAAATACGATTCAAACTGCAAAAACTATTCAGATCAACCATGGCCGGGTCGTAGTCGCCACGATCAATTTTTAGTTTTGCTCGTTTGAGATAAAGCTCAGCTAGCTCAGGCCTTTTGGTGATGTATTGATTGAGTTTTTTAATCGCTTTTGAAGTATCACCGGCCGTCAGGTATTTATCAACCTTAAGCACATACTTGCTCTGCGCTTGACTTTGTGCGTTGAAAACGAATAGAAAAGTGATCATCAAGAGTAGGGTGCGAATCATAGTGCGATATTCAGAAAAATAGTTGGCATCACAGCAATCTAACTTTCAAATTCGATCCAGTATAATCGGTCACTTTTACTTTTTGACCTTTTTCGATGAAGCCTGTTTCAGATGCCGCATCGTACACTCGGTCATTGACTTCTACTTTACCACTTGGCATCATATCAGTATATGCCACTCCCTCAGAACCAATGAGGGCAGCGTTTTCTGAGCTTGCGCTTGTATATCCGTCAGCCTTATTTTGAACTGCATTGAGCACCAAATTTGAAAAAGCATTAGTTTGAAAGAGCTTTACGGCCAATAGTATGGATCCTGCAACGGATACAGTAGAAGCTATAGCTGAAATGAGGAATGAACGTACCAAAACGCTTGTGTCTACAGGGCTGAAATCGAACCCAACATTTCCAACCATAGCTAGAGATAATGCAGCAACAGTAAGAGCGATTCCAGCAATTCCGGCAACACCAAATCCTGGAATGACAAACAGTTCTATGGCAATTAATATCAGTCCAGAAATGAATAGCAGGATTTCCCAGTTTTCAGCCAGACCTTCTAAATACAGTGGGGCGAAATACAGAGTCGCTGCTGCTAAAGCAGCTACAATAGGAAACCCCAAGCCGGGAGATTGCAACTCAAAGTAAATACCTCCAAAAATCACCAAAATCAAGACTCCACTAATGGCTGGGTTGATTAACCAGCCAATGATTTTATCTGTACTACTTAAGCGTTGCTTAATAACCTCATATTCTCCAAACCCTGAATGAGCGAGCACCTCGGCCATGGATTGAAATTCACCATCGCAGAAACCATATTCTATGGCTTCGGTTACGGTTAGCGTAATCACTTTCCCCTTTTCACTGAGACCTTCAATTTCTTTATCTGGATCCACCATTCCTTCGGCAATATCAGGATTGCGACCATTTTCTTCAGCAGTGGCGCGCATTTTCTTACGCATATAGCTTTGGTATTTGTCTGGAACAGGTTCTCCACTTTGATTTACAACAGTGGCCGCGCCAATGGTTGATCCAGGTTGCATGAATATGCTGTCGCAGGCTATTGAAATAAGGGCTCCCGCTGAGGCGGCATTGTTTTGTATAAGAACGTAAACAGGGATTTTGGACTGAAGGATCTTTGTACGAATGGAATCTGCGGCATCAACGGCTCCTCCATACGTATTCATATTTATGAAGATTAAATCAGCACCTATATCATGCGCTTCTTCCATGGCCATTTTTGTTGTTCGCCATATTGGAGCTCCAATCTCTTGCTTGATATCAAACTGATAAACTTTCTTGGGACCGCTATCTTCTTGAGCATTGACTGAAAAAGAGAGTATGGCAGCAAGAAGGACAAGGAATACATTTTTCATGATGCGATAAATGTAGGTCTCAATTCATGATTTGAGTAAGCGATTCTATAAATAGTTCTGCTCAATCGCGTTTAATCAGGAATTTGATAGCCGTTGTCTATTCTATAACTAATGTGCGTTGGTCAAAGTACTTATTGTCAAGAGAAAATGAGATGTGGTAAATCCCTTTGCTTAGCACACCTGGTTCGAAAAGTTGAAGTTCGTTTTCGCCCTTATTAATCATATTGATCACTAAGTCCTGAACAATTCTTCCCTGTGTGTCCATAACCAATATAGCTCCTTCACCTGAAGATGGTGCATTAATTCGTACGCTTACCACTCCATTGGACGGATTTGGATACAGCTCAGCATTGAAGCCGTGCCGTCCGTTGATCGGTTGTGCACCAACCGTGTTGGTTGGAATAAGCCAAACCTTGAAAACAGATTGATCTGATGAGGTTTGGGATGTGACATTATTTGTAAAAGGATTCGTGCTTGTTGATTTGATGCCACCATAGATATATCCGATCATAATGGAGTCATCACTGGTTTCTCCAATAGCTATGATATTGTGGTCAGTCATCAAAAGACTCTCGACTGGGATGAACTCTGATCCAGCACCTTGAAGGTTTGGCATTTCAATCGGAAGGTTGTATTCCGTGAGTTGGTTATTCGCGTCTCTACTCACTCTTGAGATAGTCTTTACAAAAGGAACTTGATCGTCTTGCATCAAGGTTTCATTGTCATAATAGTATTGACTCATTCCACCAAAAAACAAACTGTGGTTTGCTTTATTGACAGTGTCATATAAAGTAGCCGAAGCTGAGTGATAATTTGACAAGTATTGGTTGAAGGAAGTTTGCGCTGTAATTCCATTTGGTGAAATATCAACGGGATATAAATAGGGTAGGTCTGCGTTAACTTGAAAAACACCAGATGAAATGGTATGACCTTTTGATCCGTCTGTGAAAATTTGTGGTATCAAGTTGTAATCCCTGCGATGAAGGTTAACTCCATCTATCGTTTGAGAATACGACTGAATGACTGGTGCGTTACCACTGTTGTTAACTTCGAAATATCGAACCGCATTCGTGTAGGTTTGAACATAGGTGTTTTGTCCCATCGGGTTATAGCGTCCATTAAATTTGTGTCCGCCAACAAGAATTAGTTGATTGTCCATTTCAGCTAAATGCCCACCTGTTACAGCCATTCGCGTATCCTGAGTTTGCTTAATGAAGTTTACTTTGCTCTGATTGTTTATTACGGCATCTATTGTTTGACTGACAATGATGGTCGTCAAGTAAGGGAAGGTAATATGATCTGCTTGACTTGTGCTATATGCATATCCTCCGGCAATGTATAGCGTGTCTTCAATTTGATGAAAACTCATGTTTGTCGATTGCAATTGCTCTTGAAGATTTTGTCCGAGTTCGTTTAAGTCGTTTGTCCAAACTTCCTTTGATTCCGGATCTGCCACCATAATTTCTGTGTTGTTGAAGGTGGCTGGGAATGCATTGAATGGCTGTCTTGCATGAATGCCATCTTTTCTTCCACCTATTATCAGCCACTTTCCATTGTGCTGACCAAAGGCGTAAGAGTGGGTGCCATCAAGATTGTCGATGGAAACTGGTTCAAGATGAACCTCATAATTGAAGGGTTGTGTAAATGCTATGTGAGCGGTCAATAGCACAACTATGCTGAGCAGTGGTAGTTTCATCTCACGAAGATATCTAGGAAGGTACTAAGCTTGTGTGATAGGAGTTACGGAACAAAAAAAAAGCCCCATCATTCGATGGGGCTTTTTAAAAGAAAATAATAGGTGAATTATTGAACGATCAATCTACGCGTAGCAGATTCGTTTTCAGTAATCACTTTAACAATGTACGTTCCAGAAGCATAGTTTGAAGTGTTAACCTCTAAACGGCTGCTTGATGGATAGTTTGCGTAAATCATTTTACCAGTAAGATCAAATATTTGAACTTCAGCGATAGTTGAACCTTCAGCAGTAAACGTCACAAGATCGTTTGCTGGATTAGGGAATAGATTCACGTTAGAGTTCGCTATATCTTCATCGATACCAACACACATTGAGTATTCTACAGAAACAGCATCTTCACCTTCACAGCCATTGTCAGCAGTAACGGTTACTGAATAGTTTTGAGATCCTACTGTAGTAACTCCGCTGCCAACTACAATGTTAGATGTAGTAGCTCCAGTGCTCCATAAGTATGATGAAAACGAATTTCCAGCTGAAAGCAATTGTGTTTGGTTGAATGATATACACAACTTGAAGTTTTCGCCAAGATCAACAACTGGCGCCTCAAGTAGGGTAAGATTGATATCATCTTCAGCGATACATCCATCATCACTTGTAACGGTAACGCTATAGTTTCCAGAATTGGTAACTGTATTTGTCTGAGAGCTATTTCCATCAGACCAAACATAGATAGCTCCATCTCCTCCTGCGTCAATTACAAATTCGTTTGCACAATAAGTTGAATCAGGACCCAAGTCTACATTTGGAAGAGGGGCAGATGTCACTACGATTTGATCAGCCGCAAAACACTGTGGAGGACCATATGTAACTGATACGCTATACGTACCTGCTGTGTTTGTGATAATTGTAGGAGTGCTTGCACCTGTGCTCCAAGTGTAACTATTGAAAGTCTGAGTTGATCCAACATTTTCAAGAATAATGAAATTCCCATCACAGCTAACTTTATCTGGTCCAAGATCGAGTACAACAGTCACTACTGAATCAATAGATAGAGAAGCGGTATCGTTTAGATTCACCGTATCATTCACGCCATTTGGCATTGATGTCCAAGCAACCAATTCAGAATTTCCTGTAATATTAATTGTACCGAGATTAACCGTGTCAAATGAATTACCTACACCACCAAACGTATCAAGAAGTGAAGTAAAAGCGACAGTTGGTTGAGCAACTCCACCGAATGTCCACTCAATATCAACGTTGTTTATTTGGTTTGAACCATAGTTTTGAACAATTACACTCACATTTTGAGATCCTGAACACACCATGTTACTAACAGGGTTTGGAGTCACAAAAATATTCGCTCCGGCATTGTTAGGCGCTGGTGAAGTAAGAGATGTTATCACAACAGAACCTGGACCAGAGTTAGTGCCTGCAGTAAGCACAGGATTTGTTCCAATAACGTATGATCCACCACCACCACCACTGTAGCCATTACCGTGGTAAGGAGCACCACCACCAGAGTAACCTCCGCCAGCGCCACCGCCTGTATTATTTTGGTGTGTTCCAGCGCCACCGCCAAAACCACCAACACAACCACCAGAAGAGGAAATACCTCCAGCAGAGCCATTTGCAAATCCATATCCGCGCTGTGATCCCCAGCTGCTAGCAGAAGAGCCATCAGTCAAGAAACCACCGCCACCACCAGCGCCATTATTACATGCACCAGCGTCACCGCCACCGTTTCCATTGATACCGCCATTTCCGGAACAATTGTTTCCAGCGCCACCATTATTGGTTGCTAAGCCTTGATTGCCATTAGGACCATTTGATGTGGCTCCAGAACCACCACCAGCTATTGCAAGTGGAACGTTTCCTGATTGTTTTACAACGTATGTGCCACCTCCGCCACCAGCAGAACCACCAAAACCTATTCCAGTTTGTCCAACAACGATTTCGATAACATCACCACCGTTTAATAATATCTCACCATATACGTTAGCACCAAGACCACCAGTAAAGGCTCCTACGTTGCCACCTTGAGATCCATAAGCTTCGATACTATATACTCCGCCTGATGGAACTGTCCATACCTGGATTCCATTTGAAGAGGTAACAGCTCCTTGAAGATTTGTTCCTAGGTATTCTGTGTTAAGTTGAGCCTGAGAAGGGCCAGCTGTGCCGGTAGCCCCGGCAGATGTAAATGTGTAAGCATTTTGCGCATTAACATGCGAAAAAAGAGCAATTACACAAATAGAAGAAAATAGAAGTAATAGTTTTTTCATTATAAATAGATTAGTTATTTGTCTTGTAAAATTAGCATTTAATCGACAAAAATGTCAATTCAATGATAAAAATATGTGATGTAAAAAAAAGGCTCCCATCAAAATGAGAGCCTTATTCAAAAATGGAAAGTGAACTTTATTGAACAATCAATCTACGCGTAGCAGATTCATTTTCAGTAATCACTTTAACAATGTACGTTCCAGAAGCATAGTTTGAAGTGTTAACCTCTAAACGGCTACTTGATGGGAGGTTGGAGTAAATCATTTTACCAGTAAGATCAAAAATTTGAACTTCAGCGATAGTTGAACTTTCTGCTGTAAACGTTACGAGATCGTTAGCAGGGTTAGGGAAGATGCTCACATTTGAGTTATTGATGTTTTCATCAATTCCTACACACATTGAATATTCAACATCAACTTCATCACCACCTTCACAACCATTATTTGCAGTAACAGTCACTGAATAGCTCTGAGATCCTACGGTTGTGACTCCGCTACCAACTACAATGTTAGATGTAGTAGCTCCAGTACTCCATAAGTATGATGAAAACGAATTTCCAGCTGAAAGTAATTGTGTTTGATTGAATGATATACACAGCTTGAAGTCTTCACCAAGATCAATAACTGGAGTTTCAAGCAAAGTGAGATTGATGTCATCTTCAACAATACAACCTTCGTCACTCGTAACGGTAACGCTGTAGTTTCCGGATGCGGTAACTGTATTGATTTGAGAGCTACTTCCATCAGACCAAACATAGGATACTCCATCACCACCCGCGTCAAGTACAAAGTCATTGGCGCAATAGGTTGAATCCGGTCCTAAATCTACAACTGGGGTTGGAGCGGATGTTACGATAATTTGATCAGCCGCAAAACATTGCGGGGGACCATATGTCACTGAAACGCTATACGTGCCTGGTGTATTAGTGATAATTGTTGGAGTGCTGGCACCTGTGCTCCAAGTGTAGCTGCTGTAAACTTGGTTTGATCCTAAGTTTTCGAGTAAAATGAAGGAGCCAGAACATACGGCTACATCTGGACCAAGGTCTAGTTCAATGGTTATCACTGAGTCTATAACTAAGCTCGCAGTATCATTATTGTTTATTGTATCCATATTACCATTAGGCATGCTCGTCCATGCAACTAATTCGGAGTTTCCAGTAATATTAATTGTACCTAGATTAACGGTGTCAACAGAATTGCCCACACCACCGAAGGTGTCAAGCAGTGAACTATAAGACACAGTTGGTTGTGCAACACCACCGAATGTCCAGTCAATATTAAGGCTGTTTATTTGATTCGAACCAAAATTTTGAATAACTGCATCTACGGATGAAAATCCTTCGCAAACAATGTTGTTTACAAAGGTTGGGTTGATGAAAAAGTTAACTCCCGTATTGTTTGGTGCTGGTGCTGATAAAGGACTTATTACAACTTCACCATTACCAGAATTGAATCCACCAATATTCGTAGGGTTTAGACCAATGTTATATGAGCCACCACCACCACCAGCGTGACCCGGAGTATTTGAATTGATCTGACCCGCTCCACCGCCAGAGTAGCCGCCACCGCCACCACTTCCACGGAAACCCGTAGACCACGTGGCTCCGCCACCTCCAAAGCCTCCTGTAGAACCAGCACCGCTTGATGTGCCTCCATCGGCTCCATTCAGAAATGAGTCACCACCGTCACCAGCTCCAGGAGTCTGGCAAACATCTCCACCATCGGTCAAGAAACCACCACCTCCGCCACCGCGATCTAATGAGCAGCCAGTTACTGATTTTTCACCACCACTTCCTGCAGTTCCTCCTGCACCGTTAGGATTGGCTACTCCTCCGTCTACTAAACCATCGTTACCATTATTGGTTGCTGAAGCGTCTCGGTCAGGATGAATAGTGCTAGCTGCACCACCACCACCTCCGGCAATAGCTAAAATGTCTCCAATTGCTAAAGCTGGTGCTTTAACTACAAAGCTTCCGCCACCACCACCAACACCATTTGGTGAAGCTGGATCTGCCAACCCTTGCTGCCCTACAACTATGTGTAGTACATCTCCTCCGTTTAAGAAAAATTCACCTTGAATTTGTGCGCCAAGACCTCCATTCGATCCTCCGCCCTGGGCTCCAAGAGCTTCAATACTGTATAATCCGCTTGAAGGAACGGTCCAAATTTGAATTCCGCTAGATGAGGTAACTGCACCCTGAAGGGGTGTTCCGTTATATTGCGCGTCAAGTTGCACTTGAGTCGGACCATTTGAGCCCGTTGCACCTGCTGAAGTGAATGTGTAGATAGTTTGCGCACTTACCGGTGAGGAAAATGAAGATGCCATTAAGACACATAATCCGAGTAATAATTTTTTCATAGGTGATTTGTTATTGAGATTAAATCCAAACATTTATCGATCAAATATAGGTATTTATCGATGAAATAGTGAATTAGCTACGTCTAATTGGAAAGATGTTTTGTACTGAATTAGCTGTTATTTCTTCATTGGGCTTTTTAAAGGAAAAGCCAGATCAGAATTCAGCCAAGGTTAATCCTTTGATGAGATGTCATAAAACAAAATCATAAAAAAGGACTGTTTTCTAATGTGATAAGAGTTTAAAAAAAAGCCCCATCATTCGATGGGGCTTTTTAAAGAAATTAATAGATGAATTATTGAACGATCAATCTACGCGTAGCAGATTCGTTTTCAGTAATCACTTTAACAATGTACGTTCCAGAAGCATAGTTTGAAGTGTTAACCTCTAAACGGCTGCTTGATGGATAGTTTGCGTA
>Ga0209632_10005430_pt1 | contig 11056 bp, 15 predicted proteins | sample COG_10_FD_184754 | JGI IMG/M metagenome (GOLD analysis project Ga0209632, IMG submission 184754) | Pelagic Microbial community sample from North Sea - COGITO 998_met_10 (SPAdes) (version 2) | ecosystem: Environmental > Aquatic > Marine > Neritic zone/Coastal water | place: Helgoland, sampling...
AATTCGACATTCTCACTTGTATCCTCTTTCATCTTAACATTGGTCATGAATTGAGAGGCAGGTAATAAATCTTTAATCAATGCATCTAAGCTAAATTCTGCAAGGGTTCCATATTTTTTAACTCCAGCTAAAATTTTACTTATCCCCTCTTGGCTTTTATTTAATAATTCAACCTGACTATTAAAATTTCCAACTTTTTCATCCACTTTAGTTAAAGCGCCAGTCATATCTCTTGCAATTTCTTTACTCATAATATTGAAAGACTCTTGAAAAGTTGATTTTAGTTCATTAATTTCATCCTTTTTACCGAGTTCATTGTTCTGATCTTCAATTTCTTGCTCTAGTTTTTTCTTTGAATTTCTTTGATAAAAATAAAAGCCCCCAATAATAATTAGGGCCAAAGTTAAAATGTTTAAAACTATTAGTACTGATTCCATATTTAATAAGTATAGATATTATAGTTTTTTTTCAATTCTTTAAAAAATTACTATAAGTTGAATTATTCCAAATTAGACGGTATCTTTAATATATGCTTACAAACCTTTCTCTACAAAATATAAAATCCTTTAATAGAGAGGCGACCTTAAAAATAGCTCCAATTACATTGATTTATGGAGCTAATAGCTCAGGCAAAAGCACACTATGGAAATTTTTAACTATATTAAAAAATTCTTTAGGAGGGTATCACGGAAAAAATTTTATAAATCTTTCAAGATCGTATGGTTTTGCTAATAATAAAACTTTATCTTTTGATCCAAATTTAGACTCTAATTTTGGTTTTAAATTTAGTTCAATTTATGAGTCTGATGTATCGTACGGGCCATCTTTCTTTGAAGATGATGGTACTACACTTGAAGTTCATAAAGATAATAAAGGTAACACTTTTTCAAAAACAACTATTAATAATTTAGAAGATAAAGGTGTAAAATTTGTTTTTTCATTTGAAAATGAAAATAAAACTACAAATTCAGAAGAAAAAAAAGATGATATTGATCAATTAGATGAAATCATTAAAAAAATGCATTCAAAAGCAAAAGATAAGATATCTTCTGATGAACAAGAGCTTCTTAAATCGTTGAAAGATTTACATGATAAACAAAAAAAAATTGCAGATAAAATAAAAAAGGTAGAAAATGTATTAGATTCTAATAAAGAAAAGAATATTAATTTAAAAGAGTTAAAAGTTTTTAAAGATAATAAACTTTTTGCAACTTATAAAATTTATCAATTAAACTCGGAGTCTGTATCCAGAAGACTTTCACAAAGAATAACCAGAGAAGCTAAAATAAAAAATAAAAGAAAAATTGAGTTAGAAATAAAAAAGATATTACAAGAAAACTTTAATAAAAAATTTAAATTTGAAACTAAAATCAAAACTAGATCAAGAGAATGGGATGATGAAGTTGGAAGTAAATTAAAAGATAGAACATTTGTGTTTGATTTTATAGGTCCAGATGGGCCTCATGATATTAAAATAGATGATGATTTGGGATATCTTTTTATTCCTACATGGGTATCTGATGATAAATTTTTTTGGAAAGAACATTATGATATTTTGCAAACAATGAAAAAATTAATGAAAGATAATTCATCAAATAAAGATCTAGAAGAAAAATACAAATACAAAAGATATTTTGAGGAAGATTATAATCAAACTGTTCATTATTATGATGCAGTTTATGGGATTCCAGCTGATGATCTTAGGAAAGATGTTCCTGAAATAGCCAATACCTATAATAAAACGCTTGATGCAATGACAGCTTCTTTTGAAGATTTTGCAAAAATAATGTCAGAAGATTTGAAAACTCTAATTTTTAAAGGAGATTCATTTTTACCTAAAAATAATTTTTATGGTGGGACAATATATCAGAATATTTTTGACTCATTGGCTTCAAAATGGGTAGATACTTTTGTAGAAACTGAACAAGATAATTTAAGCCAAGAAGGTATAGAATTTTTAGATAAATACAGCACATTTGTTAAATTTTCATATGATGATCAATTTAAAAATTTATCAAAATTTTCAAGAGAATTACGAAATTTTAAACACAACAACTCAGAAAATTATAGACCTGGAATGGGCTATGGAATGAGGATGCATCCATCGTATGTATCTGAAATTTTACATGAAGACCCAAAACACAAAGATAAAATAATTAAACTTTTAGAAAAAATTAACTTACCATTTAAGATTGACACTCAAACGGATGAAGATGGAGACATTAAAGCAAGTTTTTCTAATAAAAAAATTACAAAGTCTCAGGAAGGTATACCTCTAGAGCAATCAGGAAATGGATTAAAATCAGTATTAACTTTGTTATCAGAACTAATCAAAAGTGAGAATAGCACAATGATAATTGAGGAACCCGAAAATAAAATACATCCACAAATTCAAGGAAATTTAATTGAATTGATAACTGAAATTATTAAAAATAATTCAAGCAATGCAATTATTGAAACACATAGTGAGCATTTTATTTTAAGAATTCAAAAACTTATAAGAGAGAAAAAAATAAGTCCCAAACTTATTGCAATAAATTATGTGTATTTAGACGAAAATGGTGAGGGTTCAAAAATAGACCATATGCAAATTAATGATAATGGTAAATTTACAAATAAATGGCGACATGGTTTCTTTAACGAAAGATTAAAAGAAATTTAATGAATGTTAATGTAATTTTAGATTCTGAATATATTTGTAGGGAACTATCAGAAACTAATGGTGCTGTAAGAATAGCTAACCTATTAATGTTTATGAAGCACAAATCAAATATAATTATACTTCAAGATAAGAATCAAGAAATTGTAAGAGATATTTTACGCCAACTTGCTTTTAATTTTGAAAAAATGGAAAATAATGAGTTAAGTGATGTACAAACATTTTTAATAGAATTAGCAAAAGGTACAAATCAATATGATTTTATTACTGATGAAGAGAATAATAATAATTTTGAAAACTTTGTTAAAAATTTAAAAGAAAAAAAATATCCATTAAAAATTATTATTTCAGATAAAAAAATTGATAGTGAAATAAAATCTTACTCAGTTGAAGAAATGAGCAAAATAATTGAATTAATAGAACAATATTCCAAAAAACATATAGTAAGTGATAATGATAAATTTAACTTAGAAGACCAAAAAATGAGAATAATTAATTATGATAAATATAAAGAAGTTTTATTTCATACTTTTTGGTGCTCAAATGAAATCACCATTGTTGCTAAAGAGTTTTATGATGGTTTTTTTTATTTCCATCCAGATAAAAATAAAGAAAAAATTTTTCGTGAGAGTAATAGAAAGAGATATGAAGAAGGTTTAAAGTTTTTGTTTGAATGTTTTAAAGAGATTGAAAAATTTACAAAAAAAAAACTATTAATTAGAATTATTTCAGGACTAAAACCTAAATATATTGTTAATAAATTTAAATATGAAGGTAAAAGCAAAATAGATGAATTATATAATTTTATAAATAAAATTAATGAAAGTTTTTCTTTTGAATTAAAAATGATTAGATGGGAAGCCGGTGATGAAGTTGATATTGGAGAAGGTCACGGCAGAAGAATTTATAGTGATTATGGTGGTTTCGATACTGGTTATATGCCTTTCGAAATTCATGGGGATAAACCTGAAAAAGGTGGAATTATTGCAAAAGATACCTCTATAGTTTGGATCGATGAACAGAGTTATTTAGATTGGTCTAAAATAGGGAATATAGTTTCAAGCAGACCAGCATAATCTGGCTTTTTTAGAGCATTAAATGATTGATTAAAGTTACAGTAATTCAATCAAAAATTGAATATTTCTTAAAAAAATTATTGAAATATCCAATATTAATACCTATTTATATTTTAAGACACTAAGAAATTAATATCGATTGCCTCCCTTATGATATGGGCAACAAAAACTCAAAAAGTGTCTTTAAACACTCTGAAATAAATAACAATATAGTTGATAGCATCAACAAGATGCAATCTATAAACCTATTTACAAAGGAGGTTTTATCTGAGGATCAAGAGTATAATCTTTTAAAAGAGACAAAATCCGATAACTTTAAAATATCACAAAAAGCTACTGATAAAATAAGTAGAAGTTTTTCAAAATTTGCATTTAAACTTGCGAAAATCAAATTTAACACAATCGGTAAAAAAATTGATTTTGAAGATTTATTTGCTGAAGCAAATATTGGAATTCTTATTGCAATTAAAAACTTTAAATTAGAAAAATGGGGCATTCAGCAGGAAGATGGGATTAAGTTAAGGTTTTCAAGTTATGCTCAGTGGTGGGTAAAAAATACTTTAAATAATTATTGTCTTAAAAATTCGTCCAGCATTAAATTTTGTACTACAAAAGAAGATGAGAAAGTTCTTTACAATATTAAAAAAACTTTAGATCAATTAAAAATTAATAAGTTTTGTTGTGATCTTAATAAAGATGAAATTTCAAAAGTTGCAAAAAAATTAAAAGTTAAAGATTATAATATAAAAAAATATATCAATTCTATTAATATTTCAAATTCAGAAAATGATTTAGAAAATTATTTTATAGAAAATTCTTTAAACAAATCTAAACATGATCAACTTAAAATTGACTCAAGAATAGATCTTGAAAAACTTTTAAGTAATAAAGAATATAATATATTTAATTATTATCTTGCTGGTTATGGATTAGAAAAAATAGCTGAAGAATTTAAATCAAATAAAGAGACTATCAGACAAATAATTATTTCTTCAAAATCAAAATTAAATACAGAAAAAAATTATATTTAACCCTATCTATTAATTATGCAGTTTAACTTTAACAACAAACACAAACAAAGGAGGTTACGTTCAAATAACTTTAATAGCTTTGGTAAAAGCAGCTGTCGAGTAGCGGTGACGCCTCGTACTCTTGGATCACTTCATATTCCTTTCTTAAATGTCCAAGGGTCTTTCTCCAGCAGCTCAACCAAGGCTAATGAAGGTTTAACAAAAATTCATTTTAGAAGTTTCTCTTCTAGAAAATGTTGTTGGCTTTTTAAACAAAAATTAAAAGAAAAATTTCATAGTTTGACAAATAAAAAATTAACTATTCGAACTAATGGTCGTGGTACTAAAATTCAATATTTCTATGGAGCAAAAATATGAGTGATGAAATAGAAATTAAAAATAAAATAAAAGCTAACTCATCTTTATTCACTAGCTTTGTAAAAAATGCAGTTAGTGCTTCCCCTAAAGTTCAGAATAATTTTTTGGATGTCTCAGCTCAAGTTGCTCTTACAGTTAAAAAGATAATTGAAGATGCTAATTTAATAATGGATCTAGATTACAAAGGTAAAGACTTTTGGCTTGAAAACCGTTGTAAAACATCATGTTTTATCGATGGTGGTGTTGATAAAACCTCTATTATTAGTAGCGCTCCTTTAAGTATTAGAACCGGTAGCTATATCGTTAAACCCGATGCTGAAGATAAAAACAGAGAGTTCTTTGAAGAGAGTATGGTCTTCTTAGGTGATCTATATGATCCAAAAAACGAACTTTATGATCTTGCAGATGACGATTTTGAAGAAGATCAAATGCTTAACAAGAAAAAAGATGGTGCCCGAATTATCTTTGAAGCAGTAACAGTTGTTAAACATATATTACTTAATAGAAAGTTTGATTATTGTTTTTTACATGGCCCTATTGAAGCAACAGTAATGCCATTTACAGTCATGGGTTTTCCAACCTTTACAAAATTTGCAGTAGAGAATATGCTGCCCTTCTATAATAAAAATAGATTAAATGCAGAAGCTAGACATTTTGTAAATGTTTATCTTGAAGCTTTAAATCATATTAAAAAAAGCAAATTTCCAATTTATGGCATTGTTGAAACATCTGTTTCAGCCCCTTACATTAAAAATCTTTTATATAGCTATAAAACTAAAGGTATTATTTCAGATAAAGATTTTAAAAATACTTTAGCAACAATTAAAAAATATAAAATTACAGACTCTCATTTACTTGAAATCATATTAAAGAGTGGCCAAGCTTTAAAACCAATTGAAATCAAAAAACAAATAAAAGGTTTTAGTGTTACCTCTGGCTCAGCTTGGGAAGATAAAATGGATTCTTTTCCAGATGTTAATATGGGCTATATCAAAACAACAGATCACTCATCTCCAATAAGAATAGAGTCCCTAACACCCTCAAAAAACATTAAAAAAGATTACGAATATATTTTAGCTACAGCAAGATTACTTCCTAACTATGGTTTTCCAGTTGGTCTTAATGTGGTTGATAAATTTGCAAAAATCCCAAATTGGATGAGCAAAGCTTCAAGAAGATATTATGCAACGCATTTATTAAAACAAGCAATTAAAAGTAAAGATCAAAATACAATTTCTCTAGCAGTTAAAATTTTATCAAAAAAAGTAAGGTCTTGGAGAAATAGACCCCTAGGAGGTATGGCAAGATAATGAATAAAAATAAATGGCAATCAATTGGTACAGTTTTAGGTGAAACTAATATTGATCACTTCTACTTTAGCTTAAAAAACTACAAAGCTAAAAAAGGCGACATCATTACAACCGAATCTAAAATTCCATCAAGTGAAGGTAATATTGTTCCTGTTACTGTGTGGGGTAAAATATCATCTATTGAAAGCTCAAATGCTTTCTTTCCAACAGAAGCTGCTCAAGAATTAACTAATGAAAACATTGATATTAGAAACACTATTTTACCAACAACAAGAGATGAATTGATCTGTAAAGTAATTATTTTGGGCTTCACTCTAAAAGACAACCTTAAATTAATGCCGCTTAATTACCCTGTATGTCCAGCTTCAACCGTTAGCTATCCTTCAAGTGAGGATGTTGAGGCCCTATTAATCTCAGATTTAGACTCAGATCATCCGCTATTCATTGGAAGTTTGCTTGCAAGAGACGCTGTAAAGATAAGGATTGATGCGGATAATTTAGTCTCTCGTCATGTATCCATCTTTGGAATGTCTGGTTCTGGAAAAACAGTAATGGTTCGAAGAATTATGGATGAACTATTAAAGAAACAATACCCAATGTTAGTTTTAGATATTCATGGCGATTATCTTGGCTTTATTCAAAAACAAAAAAAATTATATCCAAATAATAATGTAAAATTATTTTATCCTAATTTATCTGTTAGCTCTGAAGATAAAGAAATTATCTACACTTTAATTGATAAACTTGGAAACACTCTTACAGATCCTCAAAAAGACTTTTTAAGTTCTCTATTAGAAAAAGTTAAATATGAAGGTGGAAGCTTACTAAAATATATTGAGCTACTTGCTTATAAAGCAAGAGAGTTTGCATCAGATTCTTCTAAATCTTTTAAAAATATAAGACCTGCTTCTATGTATGTAGTTGTGAGAAGTTTGGGTCAAGTTGCAAAAAAACTTAAAAATATGGAACAAACTAATTTCAGACATAGACAAAAAATGAGCAAACTGAAGTTTGAAGAATTACCAGATGCCGGAACAGAGCCTGAAAAAATTATAGCAAAAGGCCAATTAAGTATCTTATATCTTAAGGGTTACGAGAACCTACCTGCAAGTGCAATCGTATCTATTTTACTTGAAAACTTATTTAGACACAGACAAGAAGTCGAAGAGGAAATTCCACCGTTTTTAACTATCATTGAAGAAGCTCATAATTTTATTCCTTCAAGATCTGAAGATAAAGATCACCTTCCATCAGTTGAGACTATTAGAAAAGTAATAACAGAGGGTAGAAAATTTGGAACTGGGATTATGATAATTTCTCAAAGACCATCTAGGTTAGATGAAACCATTGCTTCACAGTGTAATAGTCAAATTATTTTTAGAATGGTTAATCAAAAAGATCAGAGAGCAACTACAAGAGATTCTGAAACTTTGAGTGTTGATGACTCTAAACAATTACCAAACCTCGCAAATGGCCAAGGTATTATAAGTGGCCAAGTTGTTAATTTTTCTCTTCCAGTGCAAATCAAATTTGATGCTGAATTAATCAATGATGATATTGGGAATGAAAACTTTATTACAGCAGTGGAAAATTGGGATGATAAAGATTCTGTTAAACAAAGAAAAAAATTTGCCAAAGATTTTTCTAATATAACTTCAATAGATAAAAGGAGAGCAAATTGATTATTACTCCTTTCACAATAAATTTTATTTTAATCATGATGAAATCAACTCTGATTTTATATGGGATACTAATATTTTATATATTAGGAAGTTTTGGTAAAATTCCAAGATATGCAATGCATTTAGTGTGGTCATTTAGTTTGGGTGGCTGTTTATTTTTATCTATCGGCCTATTCTTAAACAACTATCAACTAATTAAAGGTGGCCTGTTTATAGTTAGCATATTGGCCCTTCTATTAGTGCATACCGTATTAACAAAACATCAATTATTTAAAGAAAGGAACGATGAAAAGATCAATCCAGAACAATAGATCATTAAATTGTCCAGTATGCGATGGTACCAAAAAAGCCAAAGTGATTAAAAATATTGCACAGATTGGCAAATACCACTTGGGTAAAGAAGTAACAGAGGAATGTAAATTTTGCTCAAAGGAATATTCAAGAGACCTTTATGAACCCGAGGAGGCAACGATACAGTAATGACTAAATTATTAACCGTTGATGGGATTGAAATTGAATTTGAGAAGCAAAATACAGATCATGCTTGTAAGTGGTGCATATACCTAAGACTTAAGAAAAAAGATAAAGAGCAAACTTTTTTGATGATCCGAACAAATGAAAAACCCTTTACTCGTTTTACCTATAATTCAGGAAAAACAGTCACTCTTTCTGAGGAGGTTGTAAGTGAAATATTAACAAATTCAGTAAATGTAACAGGCATATTAGATGAAATGATTTCTGATTATGAAAAAGGAAAAAATGAAACAAAAAATTAACAACATTCAAAAAAATATCAATTTCTTAAAATTAGATAAAAGAAATAAGAAAGACAAAGTAAAGATTTTCATGAAAGTTTTAGAAAAAACTGATGACGATAAATATGAAGTTTTTATAGATATTATTTTTGATATTAAAAGTGACCCACTTCATGTGACAAGGAAAAGAAAGCTCCAATTTGCACTTCATAAAAAACCAATCTTAAAAGTAATTAATGAAGGAAAATGATCTTCATAAATTGCTAATAATCTTAGCCAAGAAATTAACTGAAAAAGAGTATGAATTGGCTACGTTTGTAATTTTAGCTTCGAGAAATTCTGTAGAATTTGGCTATCAGTACAATGAACAGTTTTTGGATGAAGCTAAAAATTTTTATCATAAATTTAAAAACTCTAAATCACCAATTAAGATTAATACAAAAAAACAAAATTGTAATATTTTGAATTTTACGGATTTTAAAAGAAATTAAAAAAACGAAAACAAAACCAAAACAATATATCTTAATCTATATAAGCATGTATGGCTGTACAGGCATAATGTTCTAAGAATTTATTATTATGATAATCGTATTTAGACATTACAATTCGAGGTTTATCTTCACCTTTAAATAAAATTATCTGAAATCCTAATTCATAATCTTTAAATCTAGCAGTAAAGTAATCTTCCCCTGTATCTAATTCGCTACTCTTGATAGTTTGAAATTGACCTTTTTGATCATCAAAATAATGAAAAGCAGTAGTTTCTAACTTGAAATTGAGAGATTTATACTTTCTGCCAAACAGTGCTGATTTCATATTATCACAAGTTATTTCAATACCTTGATCAGCTAATGAAAAATTTGGCCAAATAAGTAATATTAAAATAATTATTTTTCTCATTTGTGAAAATCATAAAAATCGCTGATTTCTCTAAATTTATGTCTTTCTCTTCGCCATAAATAAAAAAATATTAAGATCAATAATGGTTGTAAAATAACAAAAATAAGGATGTTGATTAACTCATAACTCATCCCAGTATATTCAGCCATAATTTCAAGAACTAACACACACCAATTAAAAAAATCATTTATCATAATTTTTTATGTGAAAATTCTCTACATAGCTTATTAGCTTCTAACACTGAAGGGACTAGTTTATCTAATTTCCAACTGTTAGATCGAATGTCAAAATACTTAGCTGCAGTAAAATTTAGTCCGTCGACAATTTCAATTTCATATTTTTTAAACTCATCATAAAATTCTTTAAGAAAATAAATATATTCCTTAATAGGATAAGAGCCTAAACTAAGATGAACACGGTAACCCATTAGAAATGGTGAAATATCTTGAACTTTTGCTGTGATTTCAGCCCCATTTATTTTGATTGGAATATTCTTATCTAATAATTGCTTAATATCTCCAGGTTCCTCATAGGTATAAACAGTAAATGTATTATAAACTTTTTCACAATTGTCCTGTGTTCTTATCCAAAAGTTAAGATTATCCCCATGGGTAACCTCGCCACTAACACGAGCAAATGATAATGTTTTATATCTATCGATAGTCCACTCAGAAGATTGAGCTTGATAAGCAATAACTAAAAAAAATAAAAATAAATGTAATGAAATAAAAATAGCAAACCGCTTCAAGATTTAAACTCCACCTTAAAACCATCACTTTTTAACAGAGATGTTATTTTATCTAATAATAAACTGTGATGAGTATTGGGGTTTACTTTAAATTTAAAAGTTTGTTTATAGACAGGTGTAGAATTGCCGTACGAGATAAAAGTTGATACATGACAATATTTATGGATGTCGTTTATGTCCATTAATTAGCGCTCCTTATGGGTTGTGTTTTTGAAAGTAAGTAACTTGTAGTTAGTGATAGTGGTTCCAATCCTTTTTCGAGGGGTATGCCTACGTAATAACAAGGAAGATAATGAAAAAAGACGCAAACAAGATGAAAAAAGATTGGAAATCCAATGCATAATATAACTAATCAAACTGATTTGTTTTCATTCAGTCTAAACTTTGTTAAAAAAAAGATATTAAAATTTAAATGGAATTATTCTTAATATTAAAAATTATATTTATTATAGGAGTGGTAATTGCACTTTATGCAGTTGCTAGAAACCTTGATATTATTAAGATTATTTTAATTTATTGGAAAGATTTAATTCTTAGA
>Ga0209632_10005444_pt1 | contig 11032 bp, 10 predicted proteins | sample COG_10_FD_184754 | JGI IMG/M metagenome (GOLD analysis project Ga0209632, IMG submission 184754) | Pelagic Microbial community sample from North Sea - COGITO 998_met_10 (SPAdes) (version 2) | ecosystem: Environmental > Aquatic > Marine > Neritic zone/Coastal water | place: Helgoland, sampling...
TGCATGGAGCATATTAATATTTTTGAAGTATCAAACATAAACTCCACACTTAAAAATTTAAGAGAAAAGAATTTTTGGGTTTATGGATTTGATGCAAGAGGAGAAAAAGATTTTACAGATATTAAATGGGAAGGAAAGAATGTTCTTTTATTTGGATCTGAAGGTTTTGGTATGAGAGAACATACTGGAAAGTATACAGATTTTTTTGTTAAGATTGATATAAATAAAAATGTGGAAAGTTTAAATATTTCAAATAGCGCAGCAATTGTTTTTCATCATCTAAGTTACTTAAAAAAATTCCCAGTTAGTTAAAATTTTTTTAATTAAATTAGATTTTTTTTAAATTTAATTAAAAATAATTTAAATAATCCAAAGAGTGATTGTAATATTAAAATAAAATTTACAGAACTTTCACCACGAGTTCGGTTAATAAATAAAGAATCAATTTCCATTATCTTTAATTTAGATTGATGAATCTTAAGTAAAATCTCTGACAGTACAATAAAACCATCACCTATCTTTCCACATTCACTAACTATTTTTTTTGCAGCTACCTTTGAATATATTCTATATCCATTTGTGTAATCAGTTACATTTATTTGAAGAAAAAGTTGTGCCAATAAGTTGGCTAATTTAGAAAAAATTCGTCTTTGAATACTCCAGTTTTTAATTTTACTATTTGCTAAATATCTACTAGCAATAAGTAAATCACATTTTTTTTTTAAAAAAAATTTAATATTTCTATTTAATTCACTTGGCCTATGAGAAAAGTCAGCATCCATTTCAATAAAAATTTTATTATCTTTATTTTTAATTGCATTTTTTAATCCAAATAATACTGCTGAGCCCCTGCCTTTCTTATTTTTTCTAACAATAAATTTTATTGTGTTATTCTTTTTAAATATTTTATGTAATTTAGAATTTTTGGTGTCATCAATAATCAAAATTTTACATTTGGGAATATATTGATGTATCTTATCTGTAAGTTTTAAAATGTTTTTTTCCTCATTATAAGTTGGGATTACAATAATCAAATTTTTCATGCTAATAAAAATAACTCAGATTATTTTGAAACTTTTTTTTATAAAGAGGACATACTCTAGAAATTTTTTTAACATCTGCTACCAAATAAGTTGGTAAATTATCTTTTTTTACTTTCATAAGTGTCTTTTTATTTTTTTTACACAACAATATTGCAATCTTTTTTAAATGAAAGGGCTTGCCACTAGCAATATTAAAAATTCCTTCTGATTTTTTTTTAAACAATTGGTAAATAAGTTTTACAATAATTGATGTACTTAAAAAGTCTCTATAATGATTTAGATTTTTAATCTCTATTTTTTTTGAATTATTATTGGTAATTTTTTTAATTATTGAGGGAATGACAAATGGTGTTTTTTGATTTTTATCTGTAAAACTAAATATTCTTCCAATACATAAAGAAATTTCTTTATTTTTAAGTTTTTTATTTAAATAATTTTCGGCAGTTAGTTTTGTTTTCCCATAAAGATTTTGTGGTTTTGTCTTTTCATTTTCATTTGTTAATTTAAGTTTTTTATTAAGTTTATAAACATGAGAAGTAGATGAGTAAAAAAACCATTTTGGTTTATCTTTTTTTTTTAATAAACAATTAATTAAATTTTTTGTACCTATAACATTTGTTTTAAAAGCTTTTTTATAGTTTTTATTTATCTCATTTGTGGGTACTAATGCAGCTAAATGTATAATTAAATCAAATTCATACTTATTCGCCCATTTTCGAACTTCGTCAATTTTAGTAATGTCTTTCTTAAATTGGTAGAATTTAAATGGTAAATTTTTAATAATTTTTTTACCTAAAACACCAGTGCCACCTGTTATTCCACATTTAAACATTTAAATATTGTTTATACTTAATAATAACTTTGATAATTTGTTGATAATTTTTTTATTCAATTTTCGCGTAGGTAAACCTATAAAAAAACCTCTATTATCAATTTCTTGAGAATTAATTAGTTTTTTTTTATCGATTTTTATTTTTAATAGTTTTATAGCAGGTTGGTTTGCAAAGTTTCCACTAATAATAGGTCTTGTATCAACTTTATTTTTATTTAAGTAATCTAAGAATAGTTTCTTTTTTTTAATATATCTTTTATTAATTAACAAGGGTAGTCCAAACCAACTAGGTTTTAAATTATCTGCTGGTTCAAAAAAAACAAATTGATTGTTCCATTCATTCGAATTTTTTAAACTTTTTATGATTTCGTTTCTATTATAAGATCTTATTTTCATCATATTATCTAATCTTTTTAATTGACTTAAAGCTATTGCAGCAGATACCTCAAGCGGTCTCAGATTAAATCCTTGATTTATGAAATTAAATTTATTTCTATTTTTTTTATTAATTTCTCTATCCCAGCCATGTGCTCGTAATGACTTTAATATTCTAAAATCTTTTTCGGATTTACAGACTATCATCCCACCCTCACCTGCTGTAATTTGATGCGAAAAATAAAATGAAAATGAGCTAAAGTCACCGTATGTTCCTAAATATTTATTTTTATATACCGATCCTAACGATTCACAATTATCTTCAATTAGTATAATATTTTTTTCATCTGCATATTTTCTTATCTTATCTAATTCTGCACAATTACCCAAAACATTAACAACCATTATTGCTTTTGTTTTTTTTGTTATATTTTTTTTAATTGTATTTAAGTCCAATGAAAAATTATCAATATTAACATCTAAAATTTTTGGAGTTAGTCCTACCTGGATTATAGGCCATAATGTTGTTGACCAACATACTGCTGGGACCAAGCATTCATCATTTTTTTTAAGGTGATTTTTTCTTAAAGGGTTTACGGCACAGAAAAGGGCTAATAAATTTGCAGATGACCCAGAGTTTACCATTAAACAGTATTTGGCACCAATTTTTTTTGCAAAATATTTTTCAAACTCTTTTGTTTTTTTTGACATTGTTAGTTGACCACTTAACAATACGGAAATGCCTGCATTTATATCATGAGTGCTATAACCATCTGAATGAAGTGGGTAGCTAAATGTTTCTTTTTTAGTTTTCAAAATTTAAATTGCTCCAGATATAATTTAGAAATATTTTTTAAATAATTAAGACGAATAGAATGTTCATTCATTATAATATCGTAACATTAGTATTCTTCATACCTTAAAATTATCTTTTTTACTCATTTTGTAAAAACATAGTTGAATATAAATACTAATTAAAATCAATTTAAAATTGATTAATAATCACATTCCTTAAGAAACCGACAGATTAGTCACAAGTGTTCTATAACAAGCTACAATGCTAGTAATAGTATATTAGTTTTAAGTAACACAATTCTTTTTAAGTATTGATTTATTTTATGTTTAACAGTAAAAACTCCGAAGTTACGTAATGCCCTTGTAGCTCAGCTGGTAGAGCAATTGATTTGTAATCAATAGGTCCGCGGTTCGACTCCGTGCGGGGGCACCATCAGTTTATAAAATTTAATTAATAAAACTATAGAATTTACTACAATCATAACATGTTTAGACCATCCTTAAAAAAATTTACTTATATGGATGGTAATCATAAAACTATTGTCGATTAGGGAATTTGTGTATGTAATGTTTGCGTATAATTTTTAATTATATTTATTTCAAATTTCTTATCATGATTATTCAATCTTTAATTTTAAAATAAGATTGAATTTGCATCCTGGTAAACTTTAAAATTTGTTTTTTGTCTAGAAAGTAATTTTTATACCAGTCATTTGTTAATTTGACTGATTCCTCCAGTGTTAATTTTGGAAAATAATTTAATACTTTTTTTGCCTTATTGCTTGATAGTCTTAAAATTTGAGTTTCACTAAATAAATTTTTTTTGTACTTAATTTTTAAATTTTTGAAATTACCAATTTTTTTGATTAAGTTAATCAACTTAAAAACTGATATATTAGATCTTAAATTTGGTGCTATATTTAAAGTTCCTAAATTATTTTGTGTATTTTTATTTTTTAGTAATATTATTAGAATAAATGCGTTCAAAATTTCCAAAATATGTTGCCATGGTCTGATTGCATTAGGATTTCTGATAACGATTTTTTCTTTTTTATAAATTGATTTAAAAATATCTGGAACAAGTCTATTCGTATTCCAATCTCCTCCACCAATAATATTTCCTGCTCTTAAAATTGTAATATCAATTTTTTTTTTAAAAAAAGAAGCTTTATATGAATTGGATATTATATCTTGACACGATTTACTTGCGCTATAAGGGTCAATTCCACCTAAATTAGATTTTTCAGTAAGAATCTTCCCATTCAAATTCTCATACACTTTATCAGATGTAAAAATTATGACTTTTTTTACTGAATTAATTTTTTTAATTGTTTCAAAAAAATTGACTGTTCCCATTACATTAGTAAAAAAAGTTTGACTACTGTTTTTATAGGACTCAAGTACTAAAGCCTGAGAAGCTAAATGAATTATAATTTGTGGTTTAAAATGTTTTAATTTTTTAATATTTTTGTCAAATTTATTAATGTCTGAATATATAGTTTTTATTTTTGTTTTGTAGGCTGGTAAATTTGATATGAATCGTCTGTCTAATTTTTTTTGAGAATAACCTAAAACTGATGCGCCTAAATCTGATAATAATAATGAAAGCCAAGACCCCACAAAACCTGTATTGCCAGTGATTAAAATGTTCTTTCCTTTAAATTTTTTTTTTAATAAATTAAGTTCCATCATGTTTTAAAACTATATAAATTTAATAAATAATCAACTAATGAAAAAAAAAAACATTAAATATTACTTAAAAAAAGTTTTTAAAAACTTGTCGTATCAAATTTTTTTTTTAATATATGGAAAAGTTTTTCTAAAAAATAGAATTAATAAAAAAATTCTTTTAAAAAAGAACCTTGTTACCTTTAGAAATAATAAAAAAAATTTCAATTATTTAGTTTTTAATGCAATCAATTCACGGCTATACACAGATAGAATTCAAGATACAGCTGTGATTCATGGTAATTCGATAATTAATGAAGCTTCATTTCAACTAAGAAATAATAATTTTGATAAAAATATCAATAAAAATATAGTATTAAGAATAGGAACTCCCAGAGTAAAAAAAAAACTTAACGGCACAGTTGCTAGCCTACTAACTGGTGGCGGTGGAAATGATAATTATTTTCATTGGTTATTTGATGTTTTACCAAAAATTGGCATGTTAGAAAAGTGTTATAATCTAAATAAAATTAATTATTTTTTATGTCCAAATTTAAATGCCTGGCAACTTAGAACGTTAAACTTATTAGGTATTAATAAAAACAAATGTTTGTCAAGTGTTGAATTCAGACACATACAGGCAAATAATATTATCACCACTTCTCACCCTTGGCTTAATTCTAAAAATATAATTCATGACATTGAAAATTTACCTTTATGGATAAGTAAATGGCTGAGAATTAAATACTTAAAAAAAAAATCAAATAAAAATTTTCCAAAAAAAATTTATATAGATAGGTCAGACTCAGTTTCCAACTTAAAAAATTACAGGGGTATAGTTAATGAGAATGAAGTTATACATTTTTTAAAAAATAAAGGTTTTAAAATAGTCAGATTAACGGACCTAAGCTTCGCAGAAGAGATAAAATTATTCAATAATGCCGATATTGTTGTTGGTTTACAAGGAGCTGGATTAACTAATCTAATTTGGTCTGGGAAACAAACAAAGATAATTGAATTGAGAAGTCGTTTTACTAATAAGCTTTATGAAAACCTTGCATTACAAAATAATATTAAATTTAATAAAATTAAAGCAGATCCTGAAGCAAAAATTATTGCTGATCATTATGGATTAATTAGAATAGACATTTCAAAATTAAAAAAAATTATCTAATTATTTGTAAGAAAATGCCTCAAAATTATCTTTCAAATGTTTCTTATAATTTTCCTTATCCACAAGATGTAAAAAGGGAAGATGAAATATTAGTTTACCACCATTCTTTATATAATTAATTTCTTGTCTAATTACTTCAGTTTTAAAGGACCATATTAAAACTAAAAGATAATCTGGATTTATTTTTCTCATATCTTTTTTGGAAATTATTTTAATGTTTGAACCAGGGGTATACCGACTAAATTTTTCTTCATTTTCATCACAAATTATTGGAATTTTATTTGAGTCTATTTGACAATGATTTAATACAATATTGCCTTTTGTTGCCGCACCATAACCTATAACTTTATTTTTTGCTTTTCTTATATTGTCCAACAACATATTGGTTGTTTTTTTTATATTATCAACTCTAAGATTAAACTTTTTATAATCATGCGATGTGATTTTTTTTTCAATTTCAATTTGATTTGAAATTTTTTTAACATTAGGTTTAATTTTTGATTTTTTTGGAGCACAAACTATCTCTATACTTCCACCATTAATAATATTAAAAGAAAAATCAATTATTTTTAATCCATTTTTTTCTACAATATTTTTAAAAACTGAAAGTGTATAATAAGTAACATGTTCATGACAAATTTGATCATAAGTTAAGTTAGACAATAGCATTGGAAAATATGACATCTCCAATATCCATATGCCATTCTTTTCAAGTAAAGACTTAATATCTTTACAAAATTTATTTGGATCATCAATATCATAAAACATTGCAAAACTTGAAATCAATTTAAATTTTTTATTTATTAATTTAAGCTTATCAATTTCAGATTTAACTGCTTTTGCTGAAAAATAATCAACAATAAGGTTAACATCTTTATTGTAGTACTTTAAATATTTTTGTGCAGATGGATCAATTCCAAAACAATTATAATTCTTTTTTTCATTTGAAAAAAAATTTAAAAAAGTTGAATCACTAGAGCCAATATCTAAAATGTTAGATTGTTTTTTTAAGTCAACTATCTTTTTAAATTTTAGAAATTTTTGTTGGAGATGATTGACCATCAATTTACTTAAAGAACTTCTGTAACCATATGTTTCTCCATACATATTACCCAAAGGTATTGATTTTCCTAATTGAATCAGTTTACATTTTTTGCACTCATATAGATCAAGTGAATATTTTTTGGAGTTGTTAACCTTTTTTTTTGGAAAAATAGAACTAACAACCTGGCTACCTACATATATTACTTTAACCAACTTATTGGATTTACAGTTTCTACATTTAATCATTTGTGCTATCAAAAATTTTTACTATCATATTTACTAAATTATGTCCTGGTTTCCAACCAGGATAATTTTTAATTTTATTTATTTGCGACATAGCTTCATTGGTTCTATATTTTTTTTTACCCATAATCACTTTTAGATCGTGATCAAGTGATCTTTTAAGTTGATTAATCAGCATCTTTAATTTAACAGGCTTTTTTGAGCTTACTGTATAATAATTAAAGTTCTTAAGCTTATTTGATTTTATATCTTCACATATCATTAAAATTAACTTTGAAATATCATCAATATGAACAAAATCAAGATATTGATTCCCCGGAGTCATTTTTAATACTTTATTTTTTTTATAACTTTTTAATAATAAATTTAAAATTTTATTCCTATTATCATGTTCACCAAATGTATCAAAAATCTTTAAGGAAACTGTTGAAACTTTTTTTTTAATAGAAAAATACTTTAAAAAAACATCATTAGCATGTTTTGTGGCAGCATAGAAATTTAATGGGTCAAAATTTCTATTTTTGTCATATTCCCACTTTGTACCAAAAGTAATATAACCTTTAAAATTTTTATTTTGGGTCGCTTTATTTAAAAAATAAATATTAGAGTGAAGATTCGAATTTAAAAGCTTTTGCATTGATTTTTTATCATCTTCTAAAATTTGACAGGCAGCACAATTAATAATTATTTCTGGTTTAAAAATTGCTATTTCACTAGACACTTTGTTAATCCAATTTTTTTTGAATTTTGTGTATGACGAAAAATTATAAACATTATGCAGTTTATGAACTTGAAAATAATTTTTTAAATTTCTCCCTATAAAACCATTCGATCCTATTATGCCTATTTTCATTTAATTTTTTTTATTACATCTTTTAAATTGGGAAGTTTTTTATCTTTTGATGAGATAATTAATTTCATTGAAGGAATTTTCAGATTCAATGATTTAATGTTAACACCAAATTCTTTTTTGGGATTATATATATTTGAACAAAAATTAATAATAATAGTATTATTTTCTAAAGCCAAAACACCATGAGCAAAACCTCTAGGAATTAATATTGCATTATGATTTTTTGAATTAATTATTCTTTTAAAAACTAAACCAAATGTGTTGGATTTTTTTCGTAAATCAACAGCAATGTCTAAAGCTTTGCCCTGAACACAATAAATTAATTTTTCTTGAGAGTATTTTCCAGATTGTCCATGTAAACCCCTGACTGAACCTTTTTTTGAAAAACTTAAATAACTTTCTGTGCAAATAAAATTTAAAAAGGGTTTTTTTTTATTATAAATCTTAATAAAATCCCCTCTTGTATCATTAAATTTTTTAATTTTTAATATCTTTAATTTATCGAATTTAGTAGAATTATTTTTCATATAATATATTTGATTTATAATGTTAATTAATTAAATCTCATTAAAAATATTGCATTAAATGGTGAAAAAAAAAACAAATTTAACAACATTTTGCATATCTCATAAATATATACGTTTTTTAGATAATTTAGATTTAAATATTATTGGGAGTGGAAGTTACAAAAAAAAATATCCTAAAAATTGGTTTAAAGACAATAATAACAGGGACAACATATCGAACAAAAATAAAAATTATGGTACATTGACCTCAATATACTATTTATGGAAAAACAAGATAAAAACTATCAAGAAAAATAACTATATAGGTATTTGTCATTATCGAAGATTTTGGTTAAAAAAAAAACATAGTAAAAAAATAACCATAATTAATTTAAAAAAAAATATTTTAAGAGAAATACCAAAAAATTATCAAAATAATGATGCTTTTGTTTGTGAGGCAATTAATTTAAAAGGATATAAGCTCAGCAAATTAATTAAAAAAGCTAAAATTAATATTTTAAAAGATCCATCTATTTTATTTAATAAAAAAAAACATACAATAAATCTACATTTTGATGTATTTCATATTTATAATGGCTTAATAGATGCTGCTAATCTTTTAGATGATGTTGATAAAAAAGATTTTTTAAAATATATAAAAACTAAGAATGAGTTCTTTCCTTTGAGTATTTTTATATTAAGAAAAAAATATTTCATTGAGCTTTGCACGTCTACGTTTTCATGGCTTGAAAAATGTGAAAAAATATTTGATAAAAACAAGTTAATTGGATATGGTCAAATTAGGTTGTTTGATTTTTTAGCTGAAAGATACTTTTCATTTTGGATTTCAAAATACTGTAAATATAAAATATGGCCTTATTCATTAATTGAAACAAAGAAATAAAATTATGAAAGCAGTTATTTTGGCAGGCGGCTTTGGAACAAGACTTGCAGAAGAAACAAAAATAAAACCCAAGCCTCTTGTAAAAATTGGAAATAAACCGATAATTTGGCACATAATTAAAATTTATTCTCACTTTGGAATAAAAGATTTTATTATTTGTCTTGGTTACAAGGGAAATCTTATAAAAGAAGAATTAAATAAACTTAATCACCAAAATAAATGGAATATTGGATATGTTAATACTGGATTAATGACTATGACAGGCGGAAGAGTAAAAAAAATTAAAAAATTTATAGGTAATGATAAAAATTTTTATTTATCATATGGAGATGGATTGTGTGATGTGGATTTGGACAAATTAACAGAATTTCATATTAAAAATGATAAAATAGCAACGTTAACTGCTGTCAAATATAAAAACCCAAAAGGTGTTTTGTTAATTAACAGAAGTTCAAGAATTACAACAATTAAAGAAAAGCCTCTAGAGTATATAAATGGAGGTTTTTTTGTTTTATCAAAAAAAATTTTTTTATACTTAAAAAATAATCAAACAATCTTTGAAAGAGACTGCTTACCAGTACTCAGTAAAAAAAAACAACTAATGGCTTTTAAACATAATGGTTTTTGGGGATGTATGGATACTTTGAGGGAAAAAAAAGAATTAAATAAAATTTGGAAATCAGATAATAAAGCCTGGAAGGTTTGGCAATAAAATTCAAATACTCACTTAATTATGTGATGTTTCTTTTCGTGTTTGTTCAATCTTTATTTTTTTATGTAAACTATTATTTTTATCATATATTAATTCAAAATTAATTTTTTTATTAACTTGAATTTTAATAGTCTTTACATTTCTAACTTCAAAATTATCTGCAACAGCACTAATGGGTCTTTTATTTGCATCTAAATTTTTTATTATGATTTTAGATTTATCATTAACAATTGTACCTTTCCATCTTCTAGGTCTAAAAGGACTTATAGGAGTAACAGCTAGTTTTCCTGAATCTAAATTTAGAATTGGTCCATGAGCTGATAAATTATAAGCTGTACTACCTGCTGGTGTTGAAACTAAAACTCCATCAGAAATTAGATTTTTAATAATATTTTTCTTATTAGCTGTAATAGAAATTGATGATGCCTGTTTGCTTTGTCTTAATATTGACACTTCATTGATAGCTATAGATTTTTTTGTTTGGTTGTTTTTATTTGTAACAGTCATTTGTAATGGGTGAATTTTTATACTGTTTGAAATATTCAAATTTTTAATAATATTTTCATTAGTAAACTTATTCATCAAAAAACCATAGTTACCAGAATTAATTCCATAGAAAGGTTTTTTATATTCGTGTAATTTTTTTAAAGTTTGAAGCATGAAACCATCTCCACCTATAACAATTATTATGTTTGATTTTTTTAAAGATGTAATGTTAACTTTTTTAATTAGAATTGATTTAATCTTTATAGACGCCTTGGTTTTATCAAATACTAAATATACTTTATCTCTCATTAAGTGGTGCCCTCGGCCAGACTCGAACTGGCACTCCAAAAAGGCACGGATTTTAAGTCCGTTGTGTCTACCAATTTCACCACGAGGG
>Ga0209632_10005447_pt1 | contig 11030 bp, 10 predicted proteins | sample COG_10_FD_184754 | JGI IMG/M metagenome (GOLD analysis project Ga0209632, IMG submission 184754) | Pelagic Microbial community sample from North Sea - COGITO 998_met_10 (SPAdes) (version 2) | ecosystem: Environmental > Aquatic > Marine > Neritic zone/Coastal water | place: Helgoland, sampling...
AAAAAGACCTCAAATTAAGAAATAACTCAATAATAACCCATGAAAAAAATTTACTAAAGAAATGTAATTTTTATATTATAACAGTTCCAACACCAATATATTCAAACAACAAACCTGATTTAAGACCGTTAAACTCAGCATGTAAAATTATTTCAAAAAATATTAATGATGGAGATATTGTATTCTTTGAATCCACAGTATATCCAGGTCTTACAGAAGGTTTAAAAAAAAAGTTTTTTCATAATAAAAAAATATGGTTAGGATACAGCCCAGAAAGAATCAATCCTGGAGACAAGAATCATACTATTAAAAATATTAAAAAGATTATATCCATAGAGAAATTTCCAATCGAAATTAAAAAAAAAGTTTTTTCCGTATATAAAACAATTACAAAAAATCTAGTAGTATCAACTTCAATTAAAAATGCAGAAATGTCTAAGGTAATAGAAAATATTCAAAGGGACATAAACATAGCATTTATGAATGAAATTCTGATGGTTTGCGAAAAATTAAAAATAAATTTTGAAGAAGTTATAAAATTAGCAAAAACAAAATGGAATTTTTTAAATTTTTCTCCTGGTTTAGTTGGTGGACATTGTTTGCCCGTTGATCCTTTTTATTTATACCACATATCAAAATTAAAAGGTCACAATGCTAAATTTATGTTAGCTGGTAGACAGGTTAATAATTATCTACAAAAATTTTTGGAAAATAAAGTCAAAAATCGAATAATTAAGAATAGATATAAAAACATATTAGTTTGTGGAATAACATATAAGGCAAATGTTTCTGATTTAAGAAATTCTTTGTCCTTAAAAATATTTTTAAATTTAAAAAAGATCAAAGGTATTAAAGTTACTGGTTATGACCCAATTATTGATAAGACTTCATCTAAAAATTATAATATTGAACTAAAAATTAAAGATCTTAAAAAATATGATTTGATAGTGCTATTAGTAAAACATGATGCTTTTTTAAAAAAGTTAAAAAAATATAAAAAAAAATATCCTAATAATTTTTTAGATTTTTTTAATTTAATAAATTAATGAAAAAAATTAATTTAATATTTTTTTTACCTGAGTTTATTAGAGGTGGAGCTGCGAATTCTATTTTATCTTTATGTAAAAATTTAAAAAAAAATAAATTTAATATTCACATCATATCTCTAGAAAAATTTGAATATAACCAAGAATTCAAAAAAATCGCAATTGTTTACAAAATACCTGTAAAAAAAACTTTATTTGCTCAGAATTATATTCAAAAAATTATACATAAAGTATGCAGCAACAATCTAAATACTATTTTTATTTCTAACTTATTCCATGCAAATGTGCTGACGGCAATATTTCAAAAAAAAAGAAAAAATCTTAAATTTGTATTTACTGAAAGAACTACATTAAGTGAACTATTTATTTATTTTAGCATTTGGGATTTTATTAAGAAAACAATTATCAAAATATTAATTAAATTTTTTTACAATAAATCAGATTTAATAATTGCTAATTCAAAAAAAGTTGCAAATGATTTAGAGAGATATTCAAATTGTAAATCTACTTACATATATCCAGGGACATTTAATAAGTTTTATAAAAAAAAGCACATAAATTATTATAAAAAAAAACAAAATATTATATGGATTGGTAGAATAGCAAAGGAAAAAGGAGTGGAGTCATTAATTGATGTCTTTAAAAAAATTGATAAAAAAAAATATAATTTAAAAATCTTAGGAGAGGGTCCGCTAAAAAATAGAATAATATCTAAGATAAAAAAAAGTAATTTAAAAGGTAATATTAAAGTATTGGGCTTTAAAAAAAATACAGCTATTTATTTGAAAAAAAGTGATTTATTAATAAATACATCATTTTTTGAAGGATTCCCCAATGTAGTAATTGAAGCACTTAGCAATTCAGTACCTGTAATCTGTTCACAAAGTGGAGGCGGCATTAATGAAATTTTATTAAATGGAAAATTGGGAGATATTTATAATCAAAATAAATCAAACGACTTATATCTTAAAATTTTAAATTTTCTTAAGAATCCTAAAATACTGAATGATAAAGCTAGTAAGGCATATAAAAACCTTAAAAGATTTGACAAAAAATATAGTGCAAAAAAGTATGAAAAAATTTTTTATAGTATAAAATTTTAACTTTCCTTTTTGATTAAATATGAAAAAAGAAATTTTTTATTGGGGTCCATTTATTGATGATAGTATAGCCACTGTTAATGCTATGTATAATTCAGCGATTGCAGTAAATAAGTTTTCAAAAAAATATAGAATATCCATTATTAACGCAGTAGGGGAGTGGGAATCAAAAAAAGAAGATGAAAAATCTATAAGATTTTTAGATTTTAAAAACAATGTTGTGAATAAGATTCCCAAATATGGATTTATTAATAGTCGCCTATCTTACTGGATTATTTTTTTTAAAAGTTTTTTTCCATTAAAAAAGTTATTAACTGAAAAAAAACCAGAATTCTTAGTAATTCATTTATTGGTATCCTTACCAATGACATTATTTTTTTTATTCAGATTTAAAACAAAATTAATTCTAAGAATATCAGGCAAACCAAAACTCAATATTTTTAGAATTTTTATTTGGAAATTAATATCAAAAAAAATTGACAAAGTATTTTGTCCAACTGATGAAACAAGACTGGATCTAATAAAGAAAAACATATTCTCTTCAAAAAAAATTTATCTATTACATGACCCAATTATTAATATTAAAAAATTTATATCTTTTAAAAAAGATAAAGAATTAGATCCAAGATTTAAAAAAAATAATATAATTTTAGTTGGTAGATTGACAAAACAAAAAAATTTTAAGTTAATAATAGATGCTTACAAAAAAAATGAAAATTTCATGAAAAAATATCAAATTTTTATTTTTGGTGATGGTGAACTTGAAAAAAATCTAAAAACTAAAGTTAAAAATTATGAATTAGAAAACAAAATTATTTTTTTAGGATACAAAAAAAATATTTATAAATATATGGCTAATAGCAAGTTATTCATCTTAACTTCTTTGTGGGAAGACCCTGGTTTTGTTTTGATAGAAGCGGCAATGAATAATTTACCTATTTTATCAAGTAATTGTCCACATGGACCAAAGGAAATTATTGGAAATGATGAATATGGAGGTTATTTATTTCAAAGTGATAATTTGGCCTCATTAAGTAAAAAGTTAAATTTTTTTATGCAGGATAGTGAAAGAAATGTTTTAAAAAGAAAAAAATATATAAAAAGAAAAATTAAAAAATATACTTTATTTAATCATAGTTTGGTTTTAGAAGAATATCTAAGTAATAAAATATAACTTTAAATTATGAAATATACCGATACAATTAAACAATTAAGTTTTACTAAAGTTAATATATTTCTAATCGTTTTTTTGCCAATCTCCTTACTGATTGGATCCTTAATTATTAATTTAAATATAATTCTAATTATTTTTTTATTTTTTTTAGATTGTAAAAAAAGAAATAACTTTTTATTATTTAAAGAGAAAAGTTTTTTTTATCTTTGCATCATATGGCTATATTTAATTTTTAATTCTTTATATGTTGGTGATACATCGGATAGTTTAGTCAGATCTTTGGGTTTCATAAGATTTATTCTGCTAAGTTTTGCTATCTTTTTTTATTTAAATATAGAAAATAAATTTTATAAAAAAACAATATTTAAATATTGGGTCTATATATTTTTAATTGTAAGTATTGATTTAATATTCGAATTTATCTTTGGTAAAAATGTTTTAGGTTTTCAATCAAATTATGGAATCAATCCTATAGAAGCTGAAAGAAACGTTTTAAACATTTTTGGTTATCAACTATTTTATACTGGGAGACTTGCTAGTTTTACAGGAGATGAATTAAAAATAGGTGGATTTTATTTTGGATTTATAGCTATTACACTAGCCTTCATTTACAAATATTATAAAAAATCTTACATAATTTTTATAATAATTTTTATCATAATTAGTTTGTTAATTGGTGAAAGAGCAAATTTTATAAGAATTATTTTGATAAATTTTGGCTTTATATTTTTTGTATTAAACATATCTTATTTTAAAAAAATAGTATTCTTATTTTCCTTACTAATTATAGGTCTTATAATAATTGCAAACATGCCTAGTTTAAAAAGTAAATTTTATAATCATATTTTTAATATTCCATATGGAACAAAAATTTCTGAAAAAAATTATCAAATAGAAGAAATTTTAAAAAATAAATATTTTTCTCATTATTATACAGCAATTAATATCTTTAAAGAAAACCCTATATTTGGTGTGGGTTTAAAAGAATTTCGACTAGAAAGTACAAATAAAAAGTATAGTCCTATTGAAGGAGCATATGGAGTAGGGATGCATCCACATCAAGTCCACTTTGAAATTTTATCTGAACTTGGTTTAATAGGATATATTCTCATAATCTCTAATTTATTTTATATAGTTGTAAATGTATTAAAAAACAATAATCAAAGAGATATATTTACTAAAAGTTCTATAATTTTTATTATTTGTACCTTTGTACCATTAATACCATCTGGAGGTTTTTTTACAACATATGGAGCTTCAATTTACTGGATTAATTATTCATTGCTGATAGCAACATTAATAAAAAAAGAAAATTATGAAAAAATATTTTTAATAAAATAAAAAATGAATAAAAAAATAACATGTGGGATAACTGGTTCCACGGGATCTATTGGAAAAAATTTAGTTAAGAATACTGAAAATTTTAAATTTATATATTTTAAGAAAGATATAACAAAAAAGAAATTAGTAGAAAATTGGATAAAAAAAAATAAGTTAGATATAGTTGTGCATCTGGCAGCCATTGTTCCAATAAAAGTAGTAAATGATAATAAAAAAAAAGCTCATAAAGTAAACGTTTGTGGTACCAAGAATCTTGTTAATGCAATACTGCAAAATGATAATAATATTAAATGGGTTTTCTTTTCTTCAACTTCACATGTTTATTCATCTACAAAATTAAAAATTAAAGAGAATTTTACAATAAAACCAATCTCTTATTATGGAAAAACTAAGTATTTAGCAGAAAAGGAAATTATGAGACTTAAAAAAAAAGATATCAAATTTTGCATTGGAAGAATATTTAGTACAACTAACACCAATCAAAGAAAAGATTATTTGGTACCCGATCTAAAAAGAAAAATAAAAAAACTTAAAGAGCCTGTTATTTTGGAAAATTTAAATCATTATAGAGACTTTATTTCTGTAAATGATATAAGCAAAATTATAGTAAATCTCTCTAAAAAACAATATAAAGGAATAGTAAATATTGCCTCTGGTAAAAAAACTAAACTAAGTGAAATAGCACAAATTATAAGCAATAAATTTAAGAGAAAAATAATTATTAAAGAAAATAAAAACCCTTCATATTTAATAGCAAATAATAATATCTTAAAAAGATTATATAGATTTAAAATAAAAGCAAAGATTGAAGATTTAATATTTTAAATTTATTTTTGTTTATGAAAAAAAAAAATTATAAAATTTCAATCTTAATTACAAATTACAATAAGTCTCAGTTTTTAAATAAATCTTTAAATAGTATTTTAAATCAAAATTACAAAAATTATGAAATAATATTATATGATGATTGCTCAACAGATAACTCTTTAAATATTATTAATAGATTTAAAAAGATTAAATTAATTAAATGTTTAAAAAAAGATAAAAAAAAAACAGGAGCTCAAAATCAAATTATAGGGATTTTAAAAACTTTTAAAAAAGCCAAAGGTCAAATTATTTGTTTAATGGACAGTGATGATCTTTTTTCAACTAATAAACTTACTGAGATTAATAATTTTTTTCAAAAAAATAAAAAGTATAATTTTATTTTTAATTTTCCTAAATTTAAAAAAAATTTATTTAATTTTCAAAAGAAAAAAAATGATAACTCTATATGGCCTACTATTTTTCCAACAAGCTGTATATCTTTGCGTAGGTCTTCTTTTTTAAAATTTATTAAATATCTAAAAAAAGATAAGTTTTCTTATTTAGAAGTAGATGCAAGATTGACAATATTTTCAAAGTTTTTTTATAATGAGTATAATTTATTAAACAAAAAATTGACTTTTTATTCATATGACGAAAATAGCATCACTTCTAATATTAAAAAATTATCAAAAATTTGGTGGATTAGGAGAAGAGAAGCTTTTATTTATTTAAAGTATATAATGAATAAAAAGAATATAATATTTAAACCAAGTACGGATTATTATATAACGACTTTTATTGCATTTTTTTATAAAATTTGATTATTAGCATGTTATTCATATATTTTTATCTAATTTCATTTTCATTAATTGGTTATGGGTTGATAACAACAAAAATTCTTAAGATTAAGTTAAATGATTTAGGATCTCTTGGTTTTTTAGGAATTTCTTCTTTGACCATCATAAGTTATTTCTCTTCATTATTCATCTCTCATAATTTCTTGTTTAATTCAATAATTATATGCTTTGGATTGATTTCATTATTTTTTTTTTATAATAAAATTTCAAATTTAAAAAAAGAAATACAGAACTATTTATTTGTATTTTTAATTTTAAGTATTTTTATAGTAGTAGGTAAGACACACGATGATTTTCCATATTATCATTTTTGCATACACGCAATTAATTACAGAATATCCTCACCCAATAGGCATGGGCGCCTTAAATAATGGTTTTAGAAATCCTTCATCTTTATTTTTCTTGTCGTCGATGTTTTATTTGCCAAAAATAAATTACTATTTATTTCATATTGCACCTGCCTTTTTTTTAGGATTTGCTAATTTATTCTTATTAAACAATATTTTTAATAAAAATTTTTTTAAAGAATTAAGATTTATAAACTTTTTAAGTTTGATTTTTTTTATATTTATAAATATTTTTTTTTATAGATTGGCTGAACATGGAACAGATAGATCTGGTTTAATTATTTCAATTTGTTTGATTATTTTACTATTTATCATAGTAAATAATAATTCAGAAATTTTTGATTACAAATCTCATATTACACTTTTTTTAATTTTATTATGCTTACTAATTTCATTAAAACCTTTTTATCTAATTTATGCATCATTCTTTTTAGTTTTGTTGATTTATAAAAATACACAAAAAATAATTATTGAACTATTATTTTCTAAAATATTTTTTTACTGTTTGTTATTTATTTTTTTTATTATTTTATACACTTTTATTAATTCTGGTTGTGTTATTTTTCCATTAACATTTACCTGTTTTGAAAATTTGGACTGGTCTACTTCAAAAGAGACTGTAGAAGGTGTGAGAGTATGGTATGAATTATGGTCTAAGGCAGGAGCAAATCCACATTTTATAATAGAAGATAAAATAACATATATTTCAGGTTTTAATTGGTTGTCTAATTGGTTGGAAGTATATTTTTTTAATAAAGTTTCTGACTTTTTAATTGGCCTGCTTGTATTATTAATGATTTTTTATTTTACATTTTATTTAAAAAAATTGAATGGAAAAATAGTATTAAAAAACAAAATAAGATATTTACCAATTTATATTTTAATTACTTTATGTTTTTGTGAGTGGTTTATGAATCATCCCTCACTTAGATATGGGGGCTATCATTTGATACCTTTAATTTTATATATTCCTTTATGTATGCATTTAGGAAATTTTTATTTTAATAAAGATTTTTTTATAAAAAAAGCAATTGTTTTAATAATAATTACATCCATAGTTTTTTTAAGCAGAAATGTTTTAAGATTATCTAAAGAGTTTAATAAATATGCATATAATCCGTTTGTGAGTACCAAATTTATAATTGATTATAATTTATTATTTAAAATTAATAGAATTTACAAAATTAATGTAATCAATAAAAATGGTTTATCGAAATATAAGAAAGTAAAAATTCTAGGTAAAAATTTTATAATAATTAAAAATTAAAAAACTTTTTTATTTTTTAGAAGACCTGATATTATTGTTGCAAATTAGACATTTATAATTTTCTCTATTAATTAGTGTAAAAAAACTATTATGACAATTATTACATATATATTCTAAATTAAAAGTTTCATTCTCATTTTCATCTTTAAAAAAATATTTAGTAAATAAATCTTTAAATTTTAGAAAAAACAAATCAAAAGAACTTATAAAAATCTGAAATTTTGGAATTTTTGATTGTCCTTTATTTCTGTCTTTAAAATGTATAGGAACCTCAATTAAATTTGCTTTAAGTTTTTTCATAAACCAAACTATTTTAACACCCAGGCTATAACCTTGTGCATTTAACTCATTATAAGGAAGTTTTTTAAGTAGTTTTACACTATAGACACGGTAATAAGTTGTGATTTCAAGTAATTTAATATTAAGAAAATTTCTAGCAACAAAATTTCCTAAAATTGAAATAATTTTTCTAGTGCCTGTATAATCACTTTTTCCACCTTCACAAAATCTAGAACCTATCACAAAACTATCAGTTGTAGCTTTCTCTAATAAATCAGGGATATGACATGGGTCATGTGATGTATCTGCATCCATAGTAAGTAAAAAATCATAATTAAATTTTATTGCATAAAACATTGATAGTTTATGTGCGGTCCCTAAACCTAATTTATATGGTCTTTCTAGATAGACTAAATTTTTATAATTTATTTTATCTATTATTTTTTTAGTTTCATCATTTGAGTTATCATTAATTACTAGTATTGTAGAATGAGGTGCAAACAATTTAATTTTATCAATTAAATTTTCCAAATTTTCAGCTTCTTTATAAGCTGCAAGTGCAATTAAAACGTTGTGTTTATTAGTCATTTTATTTAATTATAATTATAATATCCCCCATTAAACTAGTCATAATTTTGATGTAAATCATATCTAATTTGATACTTAAAAATTAAGAATAGATAAAGATAAAAATATATAAATTCAACTTATGAATAATATTAAAAAAATAACCATTTATTTTATCTGTTGTACCTCTTTGTTTCTTGGACTTTTATTTGATGAAAATTCGAGTGGAGGGGCAAAAATAGATCATACTTACTTAATACCTTTTATTGAGAACTTTAGTATAAATTTTAAAAATGGTTTTCAGTTATTTATTGGTCAATCTTTAACATTAATACATTCACCCGTATTTTATTTGATAACTGGTTTTTTTTTAAAAATTACACAAAATATTTTAGTTGTAAAAATTTTATATCTACTTTTAAGTTGTTCTATTCCATATATTTTTTTTTTAATTATTAAAACAAAATATGAGATTAAAACAGATTATCTATTTTTTTTTTCATTATTATTTTTTTTATCACCATATTTTAGATCATCAGCTATTTGGTTGTTGGGTGATAATTTAAGTTTAATTTTTTTTTCGTTATCAGTTCTATTTTTTCTTAAAATTAATTTCAATAAAGATAAAATCATAAATTACTATTTATGTTTTACTTTTTTAATATTGTGTAGCTATATTAGATATTATTATTGTATATTCTCAATTTATTATTTAATTTATTTTTATAGAAATTTAACTCTAAAAGATTTTTTTAAAATCTTAATATTTTCATTTTTTTTATCAATACCTGCTTTTTATTATCTATTTTATGTTGCTACTCAATTTAACTTCTTTGGCGCAATATCAACTTTTGGGACTTTAAATTACTATACTAATGCTCTTATAATACTTTCAATCTTTTTATTTTATCTCTTTCCTTTTATTTTAAAGGATAGTTTTTTAATTTTTGATTTCTATAAAAAAAAATATAAAAATATTTTATTAATATTTTTGATTTTTCTGATTATCTATTTAATAGATAAATTCTATTTCCCAAACATGATAAATTTTTCTACAAGAGGTGGAGGAATATTTATAAAAATTTCTGAAGTGTTCAATTTAGACAAAAGTCTTTTTTTATCACTCATTGCTTTTATTGGATTAATTGTAATTGATTACTTATTTAAAGAAAATCGATTTGAAAATTATACCTTACTAATTATACTTATTTTATGTTTTCCATTATTTAGTTTTTTTCAAAAATATTTAGACCCTTTATATTATTTCTTTTTCTTTTGTCTTGTAAAATCAAATTATTTAAAGCAGACATTTTTAAATGAGACAATAAGTTTAAAATTTGTATATTTATACCACACTTCTTTTTTTCTATTTTCATTAATATATTATTATAAGGTTGTACAATAATGTCCCTGATTAGCATTATAATGCCTTATTATAAAAAAAAGGATTATCTAAAAGATTCTATAAGCTCAATATTAAATCAATCATATCAAAAATTTGAAATAATACTTATTGATGATGAAGTTACAGAGGAAAGTATATTTTTTCTTAAAGAGATCTCTAAACTTGATAAACGAATTCAAATTTTAAGTAACGAAAAAAATTTAGGTGTTGGAAAATCAAGAAATCGAGCAATTGAAATTTCTAATGGAGAATTTATTGCTTTTTGTGACTGCGATGATTTATGGAAAAACACAAAATTAGAAAAACAAATAAAACATATGAAAAATTATAATCTAGACTTTAGTTATACTTCCTATGAAATCATTGATGAAAATAATATTGTCAAAGGAATTAGAAAAGTAGAATTCGAGATAGACTTTAACAAATTACTTAACTCTTGTAATATAGGGCTTTCAACAGTTTTAGTTTCAAAAAATATCTTTTTAAATAAAGAATATAGATTTGCAGAAATTAAAACAAAGGAAGATTATGTTTTATGGCTAATTTTAGCAAAAGATGGTGTTAAAATGGTTGCTTTAGATGAAATTCTTAGTAGTTGGAGAAAAAGTAAGAATTCACTTTCATCATCCATTTTTCAAAAATTATTAGATGGATACAGAGTTTATAGAATTTATCTAAAGTACAGCAGAATTAAATCATTATTTTGTTTAATAAAACTTTCAATAAATTATATTTTAAAACAGTAGCATCATGTATTTTTATATTTTCATCTTAATATTATTAATTTTAGTAATTAATAAATATTTGATTACAAAAAATTTCCTTATAAGTATGACAGGA
>Ga0209632_10005448_pt1 | contig 11029 bp, 11 predicted proteins | sample COG_10_FD_184754 | JGI IMG/M metagenome (GOLD analysis project Ga0209632, IMG submission 184754) | Pelagic Microbial community sample from North Sea - COGITO 998_met_10 (SPAdes) (version 2) | ecosystem: Environmental > Aquatic > Marine > Neritic zone/Coastal water | place: Helgoland, sampling...
GCTTTATTTTTTAAGAGACGATGAAAAACCGATAAGAAGTCATACTTTTACTTCAGATCAAATTGCAACGACTAAAGAAAAAATTATAGAAGTGGCAGCAGGTATTCGAAATAAAAATTTCTCACCAAAGACAGGAAAACATTGTGACTGGTGCGACTATAAAGCATTAGCATGCACTGCATGGGAGAATAGTTAGCGTTTTAAAATTTGATATTCTACTCTTCCTGATAAATTATCGCCAATAAATAATATTTTTTGAGGAACTCCAATTACAGTAACAGAATCAATACTATTCCAAACAACTTCATTCATTATCCCTATCGCAAGAACTGTATCCCCTGTCGTATTTATCATATATAGGAAAGATGAGTCCGAAGCTGAAATATTTAAATCTTTTATTATAAGAGTCGATAATAAAACATCCGATTCTGTTAAAGGCATGGTTAAATCCCATTCTTTATTTTCTGTATAATCATCGGCAAAAAGAGAAAAAGAAAAATAATCATTATCATTTACAATAGCAGGAATATTTTCTAACAAGCCGTCGCTGTAATCAGGTGGCGATACACAAGAAAAAACAAATAAGCTTATAACGCCTAATATTATTTTAATAAGATAATTCATTGTTTTGTTTCCGATTTATTAAGTTCTTTACCAAGCTGAAGTTCAGCTATTTTATCCATAGGCTTTTCTAATGCTCTTAATCTAGGACCATTCAGTTCATCATAATGATTGGTCAGGGAAGTTATGGTTTTGCCCATAGAATCTATTTTACCAATAAATTGTGTCCACTGATTTTTAAACACACCAACAAGTTCTTGCATCTCTCCTGCTTTTTTCTCCATTGCAAAACTTGAAACAGCCTGACGAATTAAAGAAAGAATAGCATATAAGGTAATAGGAGAACATAACATAATTCTATTCTCTAAAGAGAAATCTATTAAAGTATTATCTTCTTGGTTCAAGAACGCGTAAATACTCTCATTGGGTATAAAAAGAAGTACATAATCCACAGTTGAACCTTCTGGGTCGATATAAGATCGTTTGGAAACTTCTTTAACTCTATTTCTTACATCTTTTAAGAATAATTTTTTCTCAATTTCTTTATCGTTCTCATTATCCGTAGCAAGATATTTTTCATAATGAGCAAGAGGAAATTTTACATCCATATTTAGAGTTTTATGGTCTGGAAGAAAAAAAGTAAAATCAGGCCTATCTGTTCCGGATTGCATTTGTTGTTTATAATTTATTCCTTCGGTTAACCCTATAAACTTTAAAATATCCTCAACCATTCTTTCACCCCATTGACCACGGGACTGAGAACTCGATAAAATCTGTCTTAATTGGGAAGTTGTGCTGGACAACTCTCCGACACTTCTCCTGGATTCTTCCATCTGAGATTTAAGAGCTACAGTATTGTCCGATAAGCTCTTTAAATCGTTTTTCATATCTTTTAATGTGGAGTCGATAAGCTCTTTTTTCTTCCCTAATTGCTCCTCAGATTTTCCAAGTAAAGAAGAAAATTTATCCTCCGCTAATTCTAAAAATTTCTTCTGATTTGCAATTAGAGCATCATTCGAAAGATCTCCAAAAGCCGCTTCCATCTGGATTTGATTCTTTTGAATAGAGTCTATCTCTTTTTGGCGGATATACCAGACAAAAGTAGAGCCAATTGCGAGACCGATTAGAAAAAATAAAACTCCGTTAAATTCCATTCACTTATAAAGTTAAAGAAAAAGAGTCCACTAAAATACCAGGACACGTTGTAGCACCTAAAGACCTGCCTCCATAAGTACCAACTTCAGGATTCACTGTTTGACTATCTTCAACATCTACCAGCTGGTCACCAAAAAATCGATAAAATGAATCATCGAAGCGCATTGTCTCTATCGGCGCGACAATTTCGCCACCTTCAACCCAAAAGCAAGCATAACGAGTCAAGCCAGTTATACGACCACCTGGATTATCACTCCAGTTTAAATAATGAATATTTGAAAGAAAAAGTCCTTTATCTAAGGTCTTTACTACATCGTCATGACTTAAGGTTCCAGTGGACATTTTAGGAGATCTTAGATATTCCCCCGATTCCGCATAATTTGAGGACAGACCATATTCTTTTGCAGAGCGTGAACTAACTAAAGTATTTTTTAACATGCCGTTTTCAATAAGAGCTAAGGAATTAGGTGCTACCTCTCCATCAGAATTAAACTTAGGACAAAAACCAGGAGAGAAATCTTCAACAATTGAAAACTTTGGTGAAAGTCTTGTATCGTTATGTCTCATTTTACCGAAACCACTACACCCCTGCCTTAAAGAAGCCTCGCTTATACCGTTCCAAGAAAACATACCTAAAAAGTCTGATACAGCAGCAGATTCAAACCACGTGCGATAATCTCCTGTTTTCATTTGAATTGGTTTTCTTTCCATTAGGACTAATTTTCGCTTACTCCTTTCAACATATTCTTCATATCCTTTTTGATCCCAATCTGTTCCAGAAAAGGATCCTTTAACCATTTGATGATCTGGAGTAACCAAGGAATAATCAAGGCTATATGAGTCTGTCTCAAACCAATGCTTTTGACCTACACTATTTGCATTCCCTCTAAACATTTTTCCATTCGCGAGTATACCGACAAAATCAACACCAGCCATTGCTGGAAGAATAGCATCTACAGAATTTTCAAATTTCAAACCATCTGATTTTTTAACTTCATGGCTTGATCCAGAATTAGTAGGTAATACTAAAAAAGGATCTATTGGTATTTGAGATGATTCTTGCCTCATTCTCAATATTTCTTGGCGACCTCGTTTTAAATCAACATCTAAATTCCCCGAAACGGTGAAGCCACCGCCACATATCCGCCCATTAGAAATAAATTTGAGCTCGATTTCAGCGTCATCCACTAAACCAGTTTGTCTTACAGAGCCGTTATTAAAGCGAATGAATTGACTGTTTTCACCTGAAAAAGATAAAATGACCTCTTCTCCCTTCTTTAAATCAGAAAAAAGAGACTCGCTTAGATTGTTAAAAATTTGTTCCATTAGACACCTCCAAAAACTTGAATTTTATCAAAAAGACATGCTGGTGATGCATGCCCAACTCTTATCACTTGATTCGGCTCACCTTTTCCACAATTTGGTGTACCATAAATACCAAAAGTCTCTTCATTACCAACACCTTTTAAGCTATTCCAAAAAGGAGTTGAAACTCCCCTATAATTTGGATTTTTAAGCGTCTTTGTTAACTTACCATTCTCAATAAGCCTTCCATACTCACATCCAAATTGAAATTTATTTCTATAGTCATCAATAGACCATGATTTATTACTTTCTACATAAACTCCATATTCAACTTCAGCAATTAGTTGATCAAAGCTAAGACTGCCAGGCTCTAGATTTATATTAGCCATTCTATCGATAGGTGCACGATTCCAACTACTGGCTCTAAAATTGGCAACCCCTTCAAGACCAGATCTAATTTGACTTTCTTGACCTCCTAATCCTCTTACTAAAACACCATCTTTAATTAAATGCTCTTTTGTAGCTTTTAGACCACCATCGTCGTAAGCGTAGGATGCATACTCAGACTCAAGGGTTGGGTCAAAAGTAATGTTCATTAAATCAGATCCATATTTTAAAGTTCCAAAATCTTCAAGCTTAACAAAACTCCATCCAGCATAATTTCTTTCATCACCTAGAATTCTATCAACCTCTAATGCATGGCCTATACTTTCGTGTATCTGCAACATCATTTGATCTGGAGCAATGACCAAATCCATCTCACCTGTTGGACAATCATCTGCATCCAAAAGCTCTATTGCTTGCTCACCTATTCTAGTAGCGTTTGCATATATTTCATATTTATCAAAATATTCCATTCCCATTTGTCTACAAGTACCGCGCATACCACCAAATGTACGCGTTTGTTGATTTGATCCGTCAGCCGCAGTAGCACTAAGATCAAACTCAAACATTAAAAAATCTTGATGTATATCACTTCCATTAGAACTAACAAATTTAAAATTAGATTCAATAACTTGGCATAGAGTTGAAGCACTCACAATTTTATCACTTACTTTTAAATGATTGTAAGCCTCTAATAAAATCTCATTTAAGTTTCCAGCTGATAAAGAATTTCGGTCCTTTATAAACGGTGAGGTAAAAGTACCTTTATGAGCAGGTCTTGCACTTTGATCGAACTCAAACACAGCATGCTTAGAAGCTATTTCTGCTTGCTTAAAAGCACTTCTAGCTGCTTTAGAGATACCGCTTGGTGTCATATCGGGAGTGCCAAAATAACCAAATTGTCCATTGACCAAAACCTCAACCATAATACCGTGAGTAGCAGAACTTGCATTTACAACTGGAACACCGTCCCTTATCATTCTCGGAGTATGAGCTTCATAGACCTCTCGAATTCCTACCCAATCAGCGGGTACATCTACAGCTCCTAAAAGTTTTTTTACATCAACGTCTAATTTCATTTTTTTCTCTCTATTAATTTGTTTATAAAAACTAGCCTTAAACCCTAAATAGGAATAATGAAGCATTATATATACATATATATTAAATATATAATTCCTATTTAACAACGCGACGCTGCAACCAAACTTGTTATCTTTTCTAGATAATGCGACAATGTGTCATCCCCATAAATTAAGAAACCCACTAAACACGCCAATATTGCGTACTTATGTGACTTAAATAAGAACTTTAATGATTGGCACTTAATTTGAATGTATATAATAGTTAATAAATAGTATATAATAGTTAATAAATAGTTTATAAAATAAAGGAGTAAGCATGAACTTAATTAATATAAGACAAAAACCAGCGATGATGGTAAACAACATAGACAATGTACTTGATTCATACTTTAATAATGATTGGTCATTTAAAAATACATTAACCAATGAATGGAAACCAGTTACGGATGTAATAGAGAACCAAGATTCATACCATTTAAATGTTGATATTCCTGGTGTTAAAGAGACGGACTTAAACTTAAAAATAGATGATGGAAATATCGAAATTAGTGGTGAAAAGGTGAAAAATAAAAATAAAGGACTAAAGACTGTCCATACTAAAGAACGACTTTTTGGTCCTTTTAAAAGAGTCTTTAAACTACCTGAATTAATCATAGAAGATAAGGTAACAGCGACTTTTAAAAATGGTGTGTTAAATGTTGTGCTACCGAAAGAAGAAAAATCTATTCCTAAAAGTATAGATATAAAAATCAATTAGGATGATTCTCAAAGTGTACTGAGATGAATTAAATTCATCTCAGTACACTTTAATATTATATTTTTTTTTAAATTAAAAGTAGTATAATTTTCTTTGATTACTCAACTCAAACACAAGAAACAGATGCAAACACACTCAAAAATGAATATCATTAACCATCATTTTTCTGTTCCACTAGATTATTCTGATCCCGAATTACATAAAATTAATATTTTTGCAAGAGAAGTCTCTTCCATAAAGAAAGGATCATCTGAATTACCAATTCTAGTTTATCTACAAGGTGGCCCAGGCTATGAATCACCTAGACCCATCACAAACTCGGGATGGTTAAAATATGCACTTAATTACTACAGGGTATTACTTCTAGATCAAAGAGGAACAGGAAATAGCAGCCCTATTTATTATAAAGAACTTTTACAGGACAGCTTAGATCTATCCTCTTATAAAGTATCGCAATATAGAGCAGATAACATTGTTCGAGATGCTGAAGAAATTAGATCTAAATTAATTGGTAATAACAAATGGTCCATTTTAGGTCAAAGCTTTGGCGGGTTTTGCGCAACTCATTACCTTTCATTTTATCAAGATAGCTTAGAGAGGGTATTTATAACCGGTGGATTACCACCGCTCAATGCTCATCCAGATCAAATTTATACAAGGACATATAAACGAGTTTTAGATAAAAATAATATTTTTTATAAAAGATTTCCTGAAGCTAAAGTAAATGCAAAAAAAATCGCAAATCATTTAATGACTAATAAAGTTTTATTGCCAGATGGTGATTTATTAACAGTTGAAAGGTTTCAACAATTAGGTTTACAGCTTGGCTTTAGTGATGGGATGGCAACGCTTAACTACTTATTTGAGAATGCTTTTATTGGCGAAAAGTTATCCTATTCATTTTTAAAGTCTATAATGATGATCCAAAGCTTTGATACGAATCCTTTTTTTACGATTTTACATGAAGCTTGTTATGCCCAAAATTTTTCGACAAATTGGTCAGCTCAGAGAATCAGAGAAAACTTTCCTGAATTAAAACCAAACAATAAGGAATTCTTTTTTACCGGTGAAATGCTCTACCCATGGATGATGGAATCATATAATGAATTAAAACCTTATAAAGAAATTGCTCAAAAGTTAGCGGTTAAAGATAATTGGCCAACTCTCTATGATAAGTCTGTTCTTGAAAAAAACAAAGTTCCTGTAGCTGCAGCTGTTTATACAAACGATATGTACGTTGACAGAGAGTATTCGTTAGAAACAGCTACACATATCAAAGGTATCAAGATTTGGGAAACAAAAGAAATGGAACATAATGGCCTTCGAAGCGAGGGAGAAAAAGTTCTAAAAACATTATTTAAAGAACTAAATGTCTTCTAGTTAGAAAGATTTTTGATAAAACTCTATCTTTTTCTTTAATGCTACTTTTTTAATGATTTTTCCATGATTGATCGGACCACTATAAAAAAGCTTACTTTGTAGATTATTTTTATTTACAATTTGGTCAAGTTCTTCGTCCCATTTAGGATGACCAAATTTAGATTTACCCCAAATATTATCAATTAAAGTTAAATCCGTTTTGTTCTTTTGTAAATCCGTTGACATATACATCATCTTCTCATTTACTTGATGTGGCGATTTATCGATAAAAAAAATGTTATAATTAAATATATTCAGCTTCTCTTCATTTTGAATTTCATGAAGAAATTTGGTAAACCATTCGAAATATGTTTGATTTTCAATTAACCAAAAGAGATCTACTTTTTTTAATTTAACAGCCTCAGGGTTATTTTTAATTTTTAATGCAATATCTTGTAGTATAGGAGCCATTTTTGAAATACCATGCCCAACACCAACTAATATAGCATGCTTAGCTTTGGATATATTTTCACTAGAGGACCCATATGGCCCATCAACTCTAAGATCCAAATCTAGTTTGTTTTTCTCCTTAAATGAGCCGATAACTATTTCATAGAGCTTTTCTGTCCAAGCGTCATAAGATTTTATGTGTAAAACAATATCATTATTCTTTGTTTGCCTGATCATATTGAATGGATGCCACTCCAAAGTTGAGATATCAGAACAGTTTAAGTATAAATAATCGCCCGGAATAAATTCAAATTTATTAGAAAGATTAACAATAATTTCTAAAGTTTTAGACGGTAGTAATCTTGCCGAAGCTAATATAACCCTAGATTGATTTTTTCGCCTATTCAATAAAATATTATAATATGAAACCATTTTAGGAATTAGAAGAGATTGTAGCAAGCCAATCTCTTGCACTTGAAATTTTTTGATATTAGTGTCTTTAAGATTATTATTTTTATGACTAGACAGTTGTAACCCACTGTCTGAAGCAAGCCAGCGAATAGGGTTAACGGCAAAACCATCTATAAAATCAGGGGAATCAGTAGCTATGTTTAGAAACTCATCAAAATCAATTGTACCGCTTTTATCTTTATCTGCTTTTAAAAAAAACTCATCCACAAGCAGACTTAGTTGAAACTCGTCATAGTCAAGGTTATTCTCAACAAAGCTTTGACTTATTAAAATAGAGAGCTCTTCTTTATCAATAAAACCACTATTATCTAAATCATGTAATTTAAAAGCAAATCTAATTTTTTTATCTTTACTACCGTTTGTAATCTCTTCAATAGTTGAAATAAACTCATCATAATCGACAGTTCCATTTTTATCTTTATCAAAAATTTCAAATAAACGATCAGAAAGTTGTTTATTTTTTATTTCTAAGCCTTCAAAGAACTCTGCTTTATCGATTAACTGATCTTCTCCAGCAATATCTTTGAATTTATTTTTTAAATGAATTAAAAAAGGACCCGTTAACTTGTTTGATTTATTGAGCAATGATGTTTTCGATTTTAAGAATGATTGTAGACACCTAATTTATCGTAAGCAGTTTAATCAAAAATAAAACTTTTTAAAAAAGAATAAAATATGATATATGATACAATTTTAGATACAATAGGACAAACTCCAGTTATTAAAATTAATAAAATTGGAAAATCACTTGATTGCAGTATATATGTAAAATGTGAGTTTTTTAATCCAGGTGGCTCTATCAAAGACAGAATTGGTTGGAGAATGGTATCAGATGCAGAAAAATCAGGAAGGATTAAACCGGGTGATACACTGATTGAACCAACTTCAGGTAATACAGGACAAGGTATAGCACTCGCTTCTGCAGTTAAGGGATATCGCTGTATAATTACGATGCCAAAAAAAATGAGTCAGGAAAAACAAATTGCTCTTGAAGCTCTCGGTGCCGAGATTATTCGGACACCTACTGAGGCTGCATTTGATGATCCCGAAAGTCATATTCAAGTTGCTAAAAAACTTCAAAAAGAGATTCCAAATTCTCATATCCTAGATCAATACGCAAATCCCTCAAATCCAAATGCGCATTACGATGGAACGGCACAAGAAATCATCAATGACTTTGGTCAAGATTTAGATATGGTTGTCATGGGAGTCGGAACAGGAGGAACAATTACGGGTGTTGCCAAAAGACTCAAAGAAAATAACCCTGAAATTAAAATTATTGGTGCCGATCCTGTTGGATCCATTTTAGGTGGTGGAAGTAAAGTCTCGTCCTATCTTGTCGAGGGTATTGGATACGATTTTTTCCCAGAAGTCCTCGATAATTCCCTTATTGACTCTTATGTAAAAACCCAAGATGAAGAGTCTTTTAAAATGTCAAGGCGACTGATTAGAGAAGAAGGTCTTTTGATTGGTGGCTCTTGTGGTTCCGCAATGGTTGCTGCAATGAAAGCAGCTAAAGAATTGAAAAAAGGTCAAAAGGTTTTAGTTGTCTTACCGGATAGTATTCGAAACTATATGACTAAATTTCCAAACGATGAGTGGATGAGAGAACAGGGGTTTAATGTCTAAAATCTTCTATGTAATAGCTTTATGCTCTATTCTCCTTGGTAAAAGTGAAAACCCTAGAGGATTCATTGTAAAAGTTGGAGATATGGCTCCCGATTTCTCAATGATGTACACAACAGGTGAAAAATATAACCTTTCAGATTTCAAAGGTTCAACTGTTGTTCTTCAATTCACAGCCAGTTGGTGCTCTGTCTGTAGAATCGAAATGCCTCACCTTGAGAAAGATGTATGGCAAACGTATAAAAATAAAAATGTTATTTTAATTGGTATCGATAGAGATGAGCCACTAAGCACTGTTATTAAATTTAAAAATGATATGAAGACAACATACCCACTCGCACTTGATCCAAACGCTGAAATATTCAGTCTATTTGCAGAAAAAAACTCGGGTGTAACAAGAAATGTTGTTATTGACAAACACGGTAAAATCTCTTTTCTTACCCGTTTATTCGAAGAAAGTGAATATCAAGAGATGCTAAAGGTTATTAAAAACCTTACCAATTAATTAAACTATTCCGGTGAAGAAACGCTCGAGCTTGGCTTCATGTTATTAATCGCTTGATCTAAAGATTCAAATGCCTGCCTAGCTTTAAATTCATTATACAAAGCTTCCTCTTTTTTTGCCTCAACACGTGCAGTTGCTTTTGCAGCTTCCTTAGCTTTATTAGCATCATAGGTTACCATTACAAAAACTCTATCTTTAAAAACTTCAGTTTTCTCAATAGTACATCCTTTCAAGGTTGTATTTACTAAAGACTTCGTCACTGATTCTGTGAACTCAGTGGCACTCGCTTCGGCTCCCATACCTGAAGCCTGCATATGATCATTCAATGCTGATGTAATCGTCGTTTCTACTGCTCTTGCTACTTCTACCCTAGCTCTTTCAGTTGCAACCTGTTTTGACAGACTAAACTGAGGTCTTAATGCATCCCCTACTCCAACAAAACGATCATCAAACTTTGGTGGATTTAGATACCAGGCTGGTAAATCCTTATTCGTTAAAGGTTTTGGCTTTGATCCGGCACAACCGGCAAAAAAAGATAATGCTACGGTTAGGATTATTAATTTTTTCATATTTTATTAACTCCGCTTAAATAGGGTTTGTCATAACACATACTAATTTAATGTTTTTATTTATAATGGTATAGAAAACTAAATTAAAGTTTTTTACTTTTTTAAGAAACTCTCTTTTAAGAATAGACCTATTAACAAAATTAAGCATTTCACTTTCATCTACAATGGATTTACCCATAGGAATATTTTTAAAATCCAATGTGTTATTATCTTCACTTAAAATACGAGGTTCCCATAGGCATAGGCGGTTGTGTCTGAAAAAGTAAAATAAGTCAAGGAATTATCTGACCACTTTTTATTGAGTATTTCTCCTTTGTATTCTTCTTCTAACACAAACTTTCCTTCTTCATTGATCGACCATCCGCCTAGCAATGCTTCAAATATTCTCGTTCATCTAATGCACGGGCCAGTTCAATGCCGATATCTCTATTATCATAATTCCTCTATTTCAGAAGTTTCTTGATTTTTACTACGGCTTTTTTTAGTTCAGTTTTGGTCATTTCAAAATCTACATATCATCGCACAAACATAAAACCCCACAAATGTGGGGCAAAAATGGTGAGAGATTAATTTATTCTGGTTACTAAATTCTAACTTGTTTAATAGCATCAATACTATTGACTACTAATTCTTTATCAAAAACCTCATTTATTAGATGAATAAGTATAAAAGCCAAATGAAGTATCTATTAAAAAGTTTGATAATTACTTTAATTGTTCAAAACTCTTTCGCTCAAGTAAACACAGAAACTATGAGGGGAACAAGCTCTAAAAAAGAATATAGAAGTAAAGCAAAATTTGATTTT
>Ga0209632_10005453_pt1 | contig 11025 bp, 14 predicted proteins | sample COG_10_FD_184754 | JGI IMG/M metagenome (GOLD analysis project Ga0209632, IMG submission 184754) | Pelagic Microbial community sample from North Sea - COGITO 998_met_10 (SPAdes) (version 2) | ecosystem: Environmental > Aquatic > Marine > Neritic zone/Coastal water | place: Helgoland, sampling...
ATGCTCAGCGAGACGCACTGTTTGTAAATGAGACTGGGCAGGATGAAGATCGAGAGGCTGCTTGTGCAATTCAAGAGACCGTAGAGACAAGAGCTAATGATCATTTAACGTTTGGATACTTCGAAAAGGCTATTGTTAATTTCCACCAGCATTTGTCAGAATATTTGGCTAAATAAGTACCAATTCTGTATAGGTGAAGTTCTATACACCCAATCTCTCGATAGACTAAACCGAAGTTGGCGTGTAAACTGCCCGTCGCGGGATTAAAGGTCGCATAGCTCAGTTGGTAGAGCGCCGTCATGACATGGCGGGAATCTAATACCAAAACCCCCTCCAATACTGCTTCTCAGCCCGATTCAACCCTAAAAAACAGAAAAACTTTCTGGTAAAACTCTGGTAAAACTCGCCTAACCCCTTGATTTAAGGGTCTGAAAAGGCATAATAAGACTTCTTTCTGGTAAATTTCTGGTAAAAAGCTATGAGTTACCCGACCAACATCGAAGAAGTCGATAAAGGCATTAAACTCGGCGTAAAGCCAAATGGAATGTGGTACGCATATATCTATGCATACGACCCGCTTCAGAAGAAAGACAAGAGCCGTTGGGTATCAACAAAAATCAAATATGAAGACGGACGAAAGGCAAATAGAAATAAAGCTCGCCGTGTTGCGCTTCAAATGGCTGAAGAAATAGCTCCAAAAATTGGCATTACTGCCGACCCTTTCAAAATACATAATGTCGCGGATATTGCCAAAGAATGGAAAGACTTGGTTTGTGGCCTTGCTGATAAAAATGAAAAATTGGTAGCTGCAAATAAGGCACCAATTCATGAAGTCTATGGAGGCAAGGAAGGAAAATATTGGAACAAATCTAAAAAAGAACAAGTCATTCGCTTTCACAACTATTTGGAAGGCTTTTGGACAACACTTCCAGAGCAAGACATAACCAAGATTAGGAATAAAGACCTCAACACTTTGCGAGATTGGGCGAAGAAACATGATTGGAGTCCATCCCATGTTGGAAAGATGGGAACTCAAATTAGAAAGATATGGCTTTATGCCGAATCTAAAGACCTCGTTGATTTCGCTCCACGCATAAAAGCTCCTGCTGTAAATGCGAAACAAGCTTCAAGAAGATTTCTGACTCAAGAAAACTTTGAGATGATGTTTGAATATACTCGCGCGCGGTATCAACAACCAAGAATTGCTCTTCGCATGAGAGACGCTTATCTTCAATTTCATTGTTGGTTGCTCATTTGCTCAAATACAGGCATTCGCCCACCAAGCCGAATCAAGAATGCTATGCGTTGGGAAGATTATAAAGTCATACCTAAGACAAAAGATGAAGACGAGATTCGTCTCTTGCATCGCGCTAACGAGAAAGAACTCGAACCTTATGATGCTTTAATTTTGCCCGGCGCTTATGAAGCTTTTGAAATGTTAGAGGAGCTTTACAAAGATAGAGGAATGGGGAAGCCAGAATATTTGTTCGCTCACACTCATGAAAGAAAAGCGGGTGATGCTTCTGCGGGGATTAAGAAAGCAGACCCAATACTTACTTATCGTAAACAATGGGAAACAATGCTCATTAAGCTTGGATTAGAAACCAAATCAATAAAGCAAAGCGAAAGATTAGCTCCATATTCCATGAGAGGGTATTTTCATACTAAGATGTTTGATGATTATCCAACATTGGGACTTGAGAATATTGCTCGAATGACTGGAACATCTGAAAAAATGTTAAGACAAAGCTACATTAATGTTTCCACAGAGAAAACAGCAAGACAACTTGCTTCACTGGTTAAATAGGAGATACAAAAGATGGATAAAAGACTTCAATGGTTTATAGGGGTCGTTTCTCTCGTAATAATAGCGAACTTCTTGAAGGTGGGAGAGACTAGGACTAATTGCATTGCGATTGCAAAAGCAGTTGAAGCAAACAACTTTGACACTTTATCTGACCACGATGAGAAGATTGCAAAGTATATTAGAAATGTTTACAACTTCTCTCGATACTCAACAGCCTATAGAGTCTGCCTCAGTGATTTCTCAGAAGGCTAAAGAAATAAAAGAAGACAAATAAACTGAAGTTTTACGTGCTCAGGTGTCCAAAAGAAGACGTAAATTCCTAGTTTAAGAACCCGCCTACCTTAAAAGAAGCCTTTGTAGCGCCGAAAGAAGAATGTTATAATAATCACAGAAAAGAGCGTTTAAATGTTCTTTTCTCCTAAGTCATTGAAAAGGATGGTTATTATGAGCAAACAAGGCAAAGCATCTACTTTAGACCAAGCACAGCACAGCTCTATGCTTCAATTTCTCTCAAACTCGCGCCATTCGGAGCGAAACAAAGCAATTTATTTGCTTACTTATCGGGCGGGACTGCGGATAGGTTCTGTTGCGGGTCTTCGGTTAAATGATGTTATTGATTCAAGTGGAAAACTGAAGGAAGTAGTAAATCTACATAGTTCTATTGTGAAAGGTGGCAAGAACTATGCGGCGTATATTAATCATCCTGAACTGCGCTCGGCATTAGTAGACTTTCTACGCATCAGAAGAGACAGGAAGGGCGTAGATGCGCTGTTTATGTCCCAGAAAGGCACAGCGTTTACTCCTAACAGCTTATCGCACCTAATGTTGAAGCTTTATGGCTCTGCGGGGTTTGAGCAAGCATCATCGCATAGCGGGCGCAGAAGCTTTGCAACAAATATTCTTCGCTCTGGAGTGGATATTGTTGCGCTTAAAACTCTCATGAATCACTCAAATATTGCCACAACTGCGGAATATGTTTCACATAATGAAGAATATTTAAAACAAGCCATCTTAGGAGCATAGCTGAAACCCGCATGAGAGCTGTTCCTTAAAATAAATCGCGAAAAGATGCTGAAAAAAGACGAAAAGAAGATAAATAAAGTTGACAAAGAAGGCTATAGATGGTCTAATAGATACATATTCGTAAAGGGCAAGATCTAATAGTGGTGAGTTCAAAAAGAATATAAAAAAGTAAACAAAGAAGTAAATAAAGTAAAAAAGAAGTTGACAAAAAAGTAAAAAGCAGTAAAATAGGAACCATAAATAAGAGAACACATTATTTATGAGAAGTAACTTAAACCCCTGCCGAAAGGTATGGACAACAATGAAAGACAAACTAACTTAAATAGGTACGCAAATGACACACTTTAACTTTAATGCACGAAATCTTGATTCACACGCTACTAGAAAGGGCGGAGCTAACAAAGAAGCAGAACCTTGCTTCCCAAGAGCAATCGCCAAAGCAATAGTGAAGTTGAATCAGTCAATCGATCACGCTGAAGGACGATGGATAGAAGGGCCTGCAATATTTCCCCCTTTGAAGAGTGATTGCTTTACATTCCACAAATCGGAAGATGGCTATCCTGAGAAAGATATAGTCCACGTATTCTTCAAAGTTGGATTGGAAAGAGTGCAAAATATCAATATTTTTAATGTAACAGATAACGCAACAGGAGAAGTAGAAGAGAAACGTCTCGACTATTTCAAGCTAAAAACAGATGCGAACGGGAAGGTAGGAGATAAAGTATTAGCTACCCTCAAGGAGTTCAAATCATATTTAGAAAACTTGAAGCGTGGTGATAATCCTGTAATTGATGAAATGTGCGGCAGAGCTTGTGCTCCTAAGACAAAGATTGATGCTGATAATCCCCCTAAGAAGGAATATGACGCTGAAACTGATCTTTGGGTTGAGCTTGATCCTGAAACAATTCGATGGAACGAAGACCAGAAGGATTGGGTTAAGAAAGCTAACTTGCAGGAGGTGGTCTAATGAACAACGTAACTTTCCTCTCAACGATATATGTAGACCATGAAGCACGAGCCGTCTTTGACGGCTCCATTCAAGGAATGAAAGAAGCTTTGGCAAAGATTCATCCAACAAAAAGCTTCAGTGATTTGCACGATATTAGTATCGGTGAATCAATGATGGGTGAAGAAACAGGTGAATATTTAGAAGATATGGGAGCTTATTGGGGAGAATACACCGCCCCAGACGAATTTGGAGTTTACCTTCGTTCAGCTGACCTAGGACTTGCTCCAAAGCAACAAGAGATTGATTTAGGACAATCACCCGCTCAAGCAATTTTGGAAAAGCTATACCAAACAGGAGAGAGCACAAAGCCAGAGTTCAGAAATATCCATGAAGAAATGGAAGCGATGTATCGGGGAGTGCCATTCTAATGAAAAAGGCACTCGACAGATTCACAGAAGGACAAGCTCCCATGTATGGTTGGACAAGTAACAAAGAACCATCAAGGAAAGAGATGGCATTGATAGCAAGTGGAGCATTTTTAGGAGTTATAGTTGTTAAGTTCTTAGGAATGTAAATCTAAAATAAAAAACTTAACCCGCTTCGGCGGGTTTTCTTTTGCCTAAACTATTTCACCGTATTCCAACTTGAGCTCTTTCCTTTTCCAGATGTCTTAACGAACATTCCAGATTTTGAATACTTTTACATCCATATCCATACCCACTAAAACGACTCACTTTTAATAAATTTACAAAATCCGTCCTCTGTGTATTCTTCATAAGGGACGAATGAGGTGTGGTAACGCAAAGTTGAATTCACGGTTAAAAAAGGTCTTGTCAGTGGATTTTTCGGTATGAACATGTATCGGAATTTATGAATATTATAGCTAGTCTCCTCTTGAAAAGTTGTAAAGAGCCTTTTCTCAGTGGACGTAAGATCATGCTCCACCCCGTCTACACCAAATTTTCCATTCGTTCTATCAATCGAAAGAGTGACCTCTGTTGGATACACTTGGTAATCCGGCGTTCCGTTGTTTAACAGACACTCGTAGTAGTCTATCTCGTAAGGCTCTTGTATGCAGCTTGAGAGCGCAAAGGTGGTTATAACTACTGCAAATACTTTTAAATCCATATCCATATCTCCTTATTCAATTCCTTATAATACCCTATCACAAGTCTCCGCAGCAAACCCATAAAAATCGTTTAAAATCAACACCTTACAAAATTTAAATCTTGACAGAGAAGCTCAAACTTGTTAAAATAATAACATTAAATATCAATAAGAAGAATTTTTAGTCTTTTAAGAAGGAGTAAAACACTACAAAGAAGGAGGATTAACCCGAAAAAAGATGGCAAAAGGTATTAGATTAACTGAGGATGACTACATAAGGCTCTATCCTCTTTGGAAACCGATAGAAATCCAGAATGAATTTCACCCCCACTCTCATTGCGATAGTCAGATCAGAAATTACTACAGAAGGCTTCGATACAGCACTCAAGGCTTCGCATTCAAGGCTTTGCTTAAAAATTATATGAATGATCGCCCTGATGATGTTTCTTTGGCTAATTGGAAGCTCATGATTGAATCAGAGATAGAAGAGGCGAAGGAAAAAGCTCGCGTTTTTGTCTGGCAAGGAATTGAAGCAAGAAAGAAGTTGAGATCAGTTCGATGAATCTTGATTCGCTTTGGAAACATTACAAGACTCATGGATTGAAATCCGTTGAGGGCCAAGAAGTCTCGCCCGAGCTAATGAACCAATTTCTTACTAAACTGATTCACCATGCTCTTAATGATGATGACGGATTAAATCATTTGCTTTGGGCAGAGCTTCAAAAATATCCGAAAATCTACTTAGATCCAGCTAACTTTGAAAGAAAGGTAAAGAAGGCTCGCGTACTGGCCGCGAGTCTTATGCAAGCAAAAGACCCGCTTGTCTATGAAAGATGGGGGATTGAAAAGACTGAAATTCCTCAACGACAACTCCACAGAAATCATTTGCAACCCAATATCTCAGAACAAGGAATGCATATTGTTCATGGGAGAATTGGGTCTGGAAAGTTTGAGGGAATTATCAAAGAAGACGTTCAACGCTATGGGGAAGGCGTTAGGCTTTTAGTTATTACTCCCAACCGAAATGATGTTTACGAAACTGCGAGAAAGCTCGGAGTGGGTTGGAATCATTACCACGCTTTCGGAAAAGATGCTGAATCGGTTAAGAGAGCAATCGCATCTTTTGACAGGCTTGTAATTTGCGCGGGAAGTCTTTCTAAGTTTTCAAAATTCAATGAATACAGAAATACATTCGATTGCATCTACGTTGATGAAATAACTCAACTATTAAAATCATATGGAAAGAAATACACATTAGAGCCAAGCTCTAAACAATTAGTTTCTGCCTCCTTCCGAGAATCATTAGAGACTCTTTTTGATCTGATCTCCCACGCGAAGCGGAGTTTCTTCTTATCAGCTGACATCAACGAGCGATACACGTTGGATATTCTCGGAAGGACGGCATCTGAATGTGAACAAAGAATTAAATATTATCGCAACAATACTGACTACGCTGAAGGGTCAAACTGGACATTTTTTAAGGAAGAGACGGATTTAGCTTGGGAGATTGTTGATCGAATTAATAGAGGAAATCGTTTCTGGGGAACAGTGGACTTTGCGGACAAAAATAAGCCTGAATTTAAATCGTTTGTTAAATTTTTAAAGAGACATTGCCCAAATAAAAAAATTCAAGCTTTCACTGCTGATGACTTGAAGAATGATTTCAAGGGAACACTACTCAAAGAACAAGGACTGAAAGATTACATTATCGACCAGACGGACAAAGGAGATCTGGACGGAATAATTACAACAACTTGGGCGCGACATAATGTTTCGTTGATGTTTGATGATGATAAATATTCTATGGACTTCTCTTTTGGCATTCACCGATATATCAATGACCCTGATGATGCGATTCAAGGGCATCGAAGAGATCGAAAGATTGTTGACCATTTGATTTGTGTTCAAAACAACCAAACATTTCCGATCTATAAAAACGCGTTGATATATCGAGGCGAACTTCGCTTTGATCTACCGCCTGAAACAGAAAAGAAATATCTGGAGGATGCTCGAACTGGCGAAAAGATGCTTCATGCGACTGAAATTGCTCAATGTTATGACCGAGCTGCGAATCGAGCGAATAAGAGATGGCTAACGAAGCTTCACTTGGCGGGAATGGGTGCCAGGATTTTAGAAGCTGAGATTTCTACGGTAGGAAGAGCCGAGGAATATTTAGCCTTTCGGACTGATTATTTAGAGAGCGTGATTGATGTAGAAAAAGAGGTTGAGAATTGGGAGTCAGAGCCGTTTAAACGGCAAAAGCTATTTTCTAACTTCACTCAATGGGACGAAGGTTTAAAAAGTTGGACTCAAGTGAAAGACGATGGATCTATATTTCCCGAAGAGCTTGCGGATATTAAGAAGGGGATTGACGTGAACACTGCTGAAAATCTGAGATTAATTCTGTCTATGGATGTTGAGACAAGAATTGCGATGGATTTAGATCCGGAGCTTTACTACAAAGAAACAGGCATTTTATTAGATGCGCTTGAAAAGCGTTTATTTCCAAACGGTAGCTTCGGGAATTTAGCGAAATGGTTTTTGACCGCGCCTGCGGGGTCGTTGTGGGTTGGCTTAATTCCCGAAAAGGAAAGCAAAGAGATAACTCAGCTAATTCGAGACAATTATCGTGATTACTATCGCCTTGTTTTGGCGAGCGGAGGGCAAGGAGTGGTGCGAAGTTTCGAGGACTTTGCGACGAAGATTATTGGGAAAAATCTTGAATTAGAAATATGGACAAAAGTTGCGCGAGAGAAGAAGAGCGAATGGAAGAATGATCTCTTCAATCAATATTACAAAGAATATGGTGGTCGAGTTATTAAGAGCATGAAGGTTGCAGAGAAATATGAAGCAATCGGCGCAATTTTGCGTAAAAAGATCAAACTCGGATTGTCTGCGAGTTTCTCCGACCCTGAGTTAAGGATGTTGGACACGATGAAAGATGTCGTGAAGATTAGGAGACCAGATCGACCTATTCTGAGTCGGATCTGGGAGCTTTATCATAAGACGCGTCATGCGGAAGGGGCGCTTATTTATATCCATGAAGATGAGCTTGAGAAACAAATCAAATCGCCCTCTTCAATGAAGACCATTTAAGACAAAAGAACACTTTTTCAGCTTTAATAAAGACCATTTCCTTGAAAAGAAAAGCATGACTCGAAGAAGGGTCTCGTCAAAATCGGTTTAATGAGAGGGAAGAGTTCTCTGAGCCTAACGGCTCACGAACAATAACCCTCTCACAACAAACGATTTTTTTCTTTTCAACAATAGAGTCTTAAAGGGCGTGGGTTTAAAAAACAAGGAGAATAGGATTGAACGGGTTGATTGATATTAAAAAAGATCTCAAACAAAAAGAGGAATGGATCTCCGAGGAGAGTCCAGACGTTTGCTCGCTTGATGATCTGATTGATTATGCCATTTATGGCTTAAAACGATGCGAGGATTATTGCGGATCAGAAGACTATTGCGGAGAAGAAAGCTGTTTTTGTGTCAGAGCAAGAATGCCTTCTCCCAAGCATTATGAATTATATGAAGAACTGAGAGCTGTCGGTCAAGAACTGGCTTGGCTCACGATACTGGGAAATTTTTCCCAAGACTTGATTCCAAATGGAATCATAAAAAAGGAGACAATTAAATGAACAAATCACTATTTGAATTACTGCCATCGAAAGCATTAATGACGTTAGTTGAAGCTAATAAGATCGAAGAGAAATCTTTTGGCAATCCAGAATGGCACGATGCTTATCGGCTATTCGTCAAACAAACAAACTACAAAGATATAGATGCGGATAAATTTCTTTCTTACGTGAAATTCTATTCCAGAATACAAAAAACCACGTCTGATCGAATGGAAGTTGCGAAAGATGGATCTGTCACAACAACAATGACTCGAATGATGGATCGAGGATTGATGAAGAAAGGAATACAAGATTATCGTGAAGATATGTTGGGGAGATATTATGGAATTAGGTGAGGTGAAAAAAGAAGTCGCTGACTTGAAGGTGAGAATTGCTGAACTGGGGACAGAAGCGCACGAATCATATCTTTTAGGAAAAGAGACAATGAAAGTGATCAAGGAGATGGAAGCTGAACTTGGAGCAATGAGACAGAAATCTCTGAATATTTTTGCGGATACTGAGGCTTTAAAGCAAGAAGCAAGGAACAAAGCTCAAGAAGCAAGGGGCAAGGAAGAGGCGATCTACGCTGAAGAGCATCGTCTCGCTGTGGCTGACTTTGTGGGCAAGCAGAGAGACTTTTATGAGGTTCTGGAAGAGAGAGCTGCTGAAGCTCAAAAGAGAGCGAATCACTCTCTTGTTGGCGTTGATTCTGGAATCACCCCCAAAGAATTTATGGAATACATCAAGAAGGAAGAAGAAAGGCTAAACAACTTCTCTCCAGAAACCATACTCACCAGACAAACTAAAGCACAATACCAAGAAGCTCTCCATGAAATTGCTAATGTCCATATTCGCGGTGAGAGAGTCCAATTAGATCTGAAGATGAGTCCGCAAAACATAATAGATTATTATCTTCACGATGGACTGATTGAGCAGAGATGGAACAAATGAAGGTCGCAAGAAACGAAGCCAAATATGCCATGATAAAACTTGTTCGCTCTGGAAGGACATTGACCGAAGCAAAAGCAATCATGAAAGCCGGTTCTGTTGGTTTAACTTCCGAATATGCGAAGGAGAGTGATATGAAAGACCTTCAGAGTTTAGAAGGAGGGTTATATCGCATCAGAAAACACGCAAAACAATCACTTCTCAAAGTTAAGTTTGCTCCGAGAAAATTGGCACATTCAAGAGAGGAAACATTAGCAAAATGGGCTTCAGGATATAGAGGCAACATTTCTTCAGGTCTTTGGAGGAGGGACGGCAACTTAATCCGAAAGGGTAGACCAAACAAACCGAGACCCGGCTCTTCAGCGGGAAAGATTGGACGAACGAGAGTTATCGGCGCAAAAAAGGTGCTGAAAGATTTCAAGCAACTGACCAAGACTCTTCAAGACTTGATTCGTAAACATGGAAAGAGCGACACGAAAGCGCTTCAGAAAGCTTTTAAATCTGTGAGAACTTCCATTACTCCGAAGGGATAGGCTATACTTTTTGAATATTAAGAGGAGATTTAAAGAGCATGGCATCGCTAAATAAAATTGTTGATTACTTGGGCGAAATCTCACAAGTTATTGATGATGAATCCTTATCTACAGAAGAACAATTTGGGAAAGCAAAGTTGCGTTGGGAAAAATTAAAAACGATTGATGATGCTAACAAAGACCACTTCCATAATTTCCGTGTTCTAGAAGATCGTGCAAGTGAAATTGAAGCGCTACTTGGGAAACAAATTAATGCTGAAGAAGATCCAGACTGGATTTTGGATAACCTTGATGATCATATCGAAGCGATGGGCGAGGACATTGAATATTTTCTTGATCATGGATGTTGGGATGAGTGAATAGAATGAAAATCATTCTCTTAATTTTGTTTTTATCATTTTCTTCTTTCTCGGTTGCGGAAGCTAATGCAAAGGAATGGGAGACCTCAAAGGAATTGCATGAAAAGCTCTGCGACGCAATGAGCGAAGATATTTATGACCTTTACATGCTTCAACAAAAACACTGGTCTTTGATAACGGTTTTGAGAGAGTCGAGACGGCGAAACAAAGAGCTTAGCAAAAAAGTCTTTGGGCATGATGATATGAGCGATGTGATGGAGCGCGATTGGTTAGAGTTTTATGAGACAACCGTTTTAAGTATTTTTGACTCCTTTTCTATCATTGATGATGGCCCAGAACTCTATAAAAATGCTTCAAAGATTAGAGACACCGAATTTGCTGAATGCTATAAACAATTGGTACTGGAGAAATAATCGGGATGGTGTAAAATGCGCGTCCAGAATGTGATTGAAGAAGAAAAATTTTATCTTCTTTGAAGAAATTTTTTGCTTCATTTGGGAATAAGCTTTCTGGTAAATTTCTGGTAAAACAGATTTGGTAATTTTGAAACGCAGTGGTCGCATAGCTCAGTTGGTAGAGCGCCGTCATGACATGGCGGATGTCGTTGGTTCAAGCCCAACTGTGACCACCAATTCCTCAAGATTCAAACTAGGTTCACACTCTTAACAATTTTGGTTTAGAT
>Ga0209632_10005457_pt1 | contig 11022 bp, 11 predicted proteins | sample COG_10_FD_184754 | JGI IMG/M metagenome (GOLD analysis project Ga0209632, IMG submission 184754) | Pelagic Microbial community sample from North Sea - COGITO 998_met_10 (SPAdes) (version 2) | ecosystem: Environmental > Aquatic > Marine > Neritic zone/Coastal water | place: Helgoland, sampling...
TTGAGTCTACCGAGTTCATCATGGACTATCTAAAGAGCGAAGCGCCATTCTGGAAGAAGCAGAAATCTGAACAGGGGAGTAGCTGGATCAAATCTCGGGATACCGATAAGGCAGCGCTGGATCGCTGGCAGAAACCTTAGGGTTGATCAAACCTAGGCCGCACCGTTTTATACCTCTAAAAGCTTAGACTCTCCAGGCTGTAACTCTCCCAGCCCCCACTCGTCAATCTTTGTACGGATAAGTCGCAGCGTAGGAAAGCCAGTTGCTGCCGTCATTCGCCGTACCTGTCGATTGCGACCCTCACTTATCGACAGCTCCAGCCAACTCGTAGGAATCAGCTTGCGCTCTCTGATTGGCGGATCTCTATTCCAAATTTGTGGCTTATCGATTAGGCTTGCCTTTGCAGGCCGCGTGGGCCCGTCCTTCAGAGCAACTCCATGGCGCAGGGCCTCCAACGCTCGCTCGGTGAGCTGCCCTTCGACTTGCACCAGGTAAGTCTTAAATTTGCCGTACTTAGGATTGCTGATTTTTTGCTGTAACTTGCCATCGTCAGTAAGAATCAGCAGGCCTTCAGAATCCTTATCGAGTCTGCCCGCCGGGTAGAAACCATTATGATTGATGTATTCCGCGAGTACGCGATGGGGCGGCTCAGAGGTGAATTGAGATAAGACTGCGAAGGGCTTATTGAACAGCAAAATTTGGGGCATGCAGCTTATATCGGTACAGCAGCGGGAGGCTAAAGTGAGGTAGAGCTATTACTTTTCAGCGCCCTATGACTCTGGAGTTATAGCAGGAAGCACGAAACGACTACCACCCCAAAATAGCCACTATCGCAGCAGTCTTTTAGTGGGCGGGGGTGAAGCCCAAGGCACCATTTCGGCATTTATTCTTCCATCGCAGGGCTATCGGCATGGCCTTCAGCGACTGGGTCGGAATGTGAATCTTGCTCGGATAGGGTCTGCTCGCCGTTTGCAGTGGGCGCACCGTCGACGGCGTGAATATTTGCTGCATGCAATCCTTTGGGGCCTTCGATGGTGTCGAACGAGACTAACTGTCCGGCCTTCAATGTTTTATAACCTTCCATTCCGATGGCGGAGTAGTGCGCAAATAGATCATCGCCTCCTTCATCGGGCAAAATAAAGCCGAACCCTTTTGCGTTATTGAACCATTTAACTTGCCCGGTACTCATGACACTACTCCGTGCTTCTTATTGTTTTAATTTTTCCTCGAGACTTTAGCCACAATTAATTCAATACAGCAATAATTCGACAATGTCAAATAAAAAACCTCGAATTCAGTGCGATTCGGCTCACGACAGGGGGCTTGAAAATGCAGGAGAAAACCCAATTTAACTGTATAATGGCAGTTTTTCTGTGCCTGTTAATTTAGACAAACCCTATTGAGAGAAGGGTTTAGCCAGACCCGAATCAGGCACTCAGTAGAGTCATCCACATAGTAGATAAAATAGAAATATTATGAGCAAGAACGACGTAGGAATTACTCCATTACAAATGTCGCTGGATTTTCCGAGAGCAAGCAATTCCAGTGATAATGATGACGAGCGAACCGATCACGATTCTGGTTTCGCAGCAACTACTGAAAAACCGAAACTGCAGAAACCACCGCTGTATAAAGTAGTCTTACTAAATGATGACTACACCCCAATGGAGTTTGTCGTCGAGGTGCTCTGCTCATTCTTTTCCTTGAACGCGGAGAGCGCTACCCAAATCATGTTGAAGGTGCACACCGAAGGTAAGGGTGTGTGCGGCGTGTTCGGAAAGGACGTCGCAGAATCAAAGGCGGCGCAGGTGAATGAATATGCGCGTGAATGTGAACAACCTTTGTTGTGCTCCGTCGAGGTTGATAGATAAACCGATAAACGAATAGGTAAATAGAGAGCCTCTTCTTGAAGGGCTGCTCGAATGAATTAACTAAAGGGCACCCATGTTAAGTAAAGACTTAGAAATAACACTCAGCGAAGCATTCAGAAGTGCCCGCAAAAAACATCACGAGTTTATGACCGTGGAGCATTTGCTGCTGGCACTATTGGACAACGAAGTCGCATCTGCCGTTTTAATAGCTTGCGCCTGCGATCTTAGCCGTTTACGTGGCGAGCTTGTGGATTTTGTCGATGCCACCACACCGTTGATCCCGGAATCGGAAGAGAATAGAGAGACACAGCCAACCCTTGGTTTTCAACGCGTTCTTCAACGCGCGGTCTTTCATGTACAGTCTTCCGGAAAGAGGGAAGTCACAGGTGCGAATGTGCTGGTTGCTATATTTAGCGAACAGGAGAGTCAAGCGGTCTATTCTCTCCGCCAGCAGGACATAGCGCGTATCGATATCGTGAATTACATAACCCACGGCATCTCTAAGGTTCCAGGTCACAGTGGGGAGGGTGAGGCCGCGCCAGAGCAGCAGGAAAATGAGGCTGCTGCAGAAAGCTCGACTAACCCATTGGATAGTTTCGCTACAAACCTGAATCAGGAGGCGGAACAAGGCAGGATCGATCCGCTTATCGGCCGCGAAGAGGAAGTCACTCGCGTCGTGCAGGTGCTATCTCGCCGTAGAAAGAACAACCCGTTATTGGTGGGTGAATCCGGTGTAGGCAAGACAGCCGTCGCAGAAGGCCTAGCCAAGCTCATCGTGGAAGGCAACGTGCCTGATGTATTATCAGAGAGCGTCATTTACTCCTTAGACCTTGGCGCATTGTTAGCAGGAACCAAATATCGCGGAGATTTCGAGAAGCGTTTTAAAGCATTGTTAGGCGAGTTTAAAAAGAACCCTCATGCAATTCTTTTTATCGATGAGATACATACTATTATCGGCGCGGGCGCGGCGTCGGGCGGTGTCATGGATGCGTCTAATTTACTTAAGCCCGTTCTAACCTCTAACAATCTTCGATGCGTAGGCTCTACAACCTATCAAGAATATCGCGGCATCTTCGAGAAAGATCGCGCATTGTCTCGGCGCTTTCAGAAGATCGATGTGGACGAGCCTGACGTGGATACCACCTATCGAATACTTAAGGGACTGAAGTCGCGCTTCGAGGAGCATCACGATCTGCGCTATAGCGATAAGTCGTTGAAGGCTGCTTCTGAACTAGCAGGCCGCTATATCAACGATCGCTTTATGCCTGACAAGGCTATTGATGTGATTGATGAAGCGGGGGCTTTTCAGCGCCTACAGCCAGCTAGCAAAAGGAAGAAACTGATTCAAGTATCCGACATGGAGAAAGTGGTAGCCGCGATAGCGAGAATCCCGCCCAAGCATGTTTCAAACTCCGACGTTGATGCGCTTAAAAATATAGAACCAAACTTAAAGATGGTCGTGTTCGGTCAAGACAAGGCGATCGATTCTTTAACCACGGCGATAAAACTGTCGCGCGCGGGATTAAATGATGGCGAAAAACCGATCGGTTCATTTCTCTTTTCAGGTCCAACTGGCGTCGGTAAAACAGAAGTCAGTAGGCAGCTTGCGAAAATTATGGGCATCGAACTGCTCAGGTTCGATATGTCTGAATACATGGAGCGGCATACCGTTTCGCGTTTGATCGGCGCGCCTCCAGGCTATGTCGGTTTCGACCAAGGTGGTTTGTTAACAGAGGCTGTCAGTAAGAACCCACACTGTGTGCTGCTGCTCGATGAGATTGAGAAGGCGCATCCGGATGTCTTCAATCTGCTGTTACAGGTAATGGACCACGGAACTCTAACAGATAACAACGGTCGACAAGCGGACTTCCGGAATGTCATTTTGATCATGACAACCAACGCCGGCGCACAAGAGATGTCGCGCTCGTCGATAGGCTTTACTGAACAAGACCACACTACGGATGGCATGGAGATAATCAAGAAGGCGTTCTCGCCAGAATTCCGTAATAGGCTTGATTCGATTATTCAGTTTGGCGCGTTAACAGTGGAAACAATTCGAACGGTAGTTGATAAGTTTCTTGTTGATCTGCAAGTGCAATTGGACCAGAAGAAGGTCTTGTTGAACGTAGACGAAAGCGCTGTAGACTGGTTTGTTAAACATGGCTACAGCGAATCCATGGGCGCCAGACCCATGGCTAGATTGATTCAGGAAAAGCTGAAGAAAGAGCTCGCTGAAGATATTCTGTTCGGAAAGCTCTCTGCTAATGGTGGCGAAGTGCAAGTTAGCTGTAAGGCTGACGAACTAGTGCTAACAATCAGCGAGAGAAAGCCACAGGAGAAAAAAGAGTTAACTCCAGCGAAGAACTAACGAGCGCGATAAGTGATGCGACCTTTGCTAAGATCATAGGGAGTTAGTTCGACGCGCACTTGGTCACCGGTCAGTATTCGGATGTAGTTTTTGCGCATTTTACCGGAGATGTGAGCGGTCACGATGTGGCCATTTTCCAACTTCACTCGAAACATAGTATTAGGCAGGGTATCGATAACCTCACCTTCCATTTCAATTTGATCTTCTTTCGCCATTAGCAGTCTCAATCTATTTATTAGCGGCGGCATTGTGCCGGATTTTTGTCAGATAAGCAAAGCAGGGCACTGCGCGTAGTTGCTTACAGGCGCCGCCTTTAAGTTACCTGGCGATTAATCGCTACTCTTCGAGCACCCATTCTCCCTCAATTAGCATCTCCAGAGGCTTAAATGTGCTCTTGTACTCCATCTTTGCACAACCCTTAATCCAATAGCCAAGATACAGATAGTCCAGCCCCATGGCGCGAACCTGTTCGATCTGCCACAGAATCGCAAAATTACCTAGCGATCGTTTTTCAAGTTGCGGATCGAAAAATGTGTAGACTGCGGAGAGACCAGTATCGAGAATATCGCTGACCGCCACGGCTAGCAATTCCTCCTCTAAATAGAAACAGAAATACTGACCGCCTTCAGTTTTGCTGCGTATAAAAGCATCGAATTGTTCCAGAGTAGCCGGGTACATATCGCCGTCGCTATGGCGCTTTTCGATATACTCTTGATAAAGTAAATAGGCGTCATCACCGCTCAACTTGGAACTTTTCTCGACACGCAGATCGGCATTTCGATTCCAGATGCGCTGCCAGCGTTTGCCGCGTGTGAATTGCGCGACCGGCAGCCTGCAGGAGATACAGGCGCGGCAATGCGCACAGTCTGGCCTGTATATGTGTGCCCCGCTGCGGCGATACCCCAGTTCGGTAAGCCGGCTATTTAGATGTTGGCTAATACTTAACTCGGGGTCGACGAAGACAGTAGCCGCGGTTTCTTTTTTATAGCTGCAGGGATGAGGAGCGGTACGAAACAATCTAATCGTTTCGTTTATTTTCGATTTAGAATTCATTTACTTATCTGGCCCATTGCTAGCTTGCTGATATAGCTTCTAAAAGGTTTCTATTTTCCATGGAGCGCTCTTGCCGGGGCGCGGCAGGAGTTCATGCAATTGCTGGCGAAATTCCTCGCGACTGATCTCTATCGCCCCCAGAGATTCAAGATGTTCACTGCTTACCTGGCAATCGATTAGCTTATAGTTCCATTGGTGCAGGTGCTTTACAAGATTTACCAGAGCTATTTTCGATGCATTGCTCTCGAAGCTAAACATCGACTCCCCAAAGAATAATTGGCCTAGCGCGACGCCGTAGAGGCCGCCTATAAGAACTCCATTGCGCCATACTTCAACCGAATGTGCATGACCGGCTTCGAACAATTGCGTATACGCTGTTTTCATCTGCGCTGTTATCCAAGTGCCCGCAGAATCGCCGCGAGGCTGCGCACAGCATGCAATGACCTCGGCGAATGCCTTATCCAAAGTCACTGTATAGTAGGGTTTGTTGAGGGTCTTTTGTAGGCTCTTACTGACGCGCAAATCACCTGGAAACAGCACCATACGTGGATCAGGTGACCACCAGAGAACTGGCTGCCCCTCCTCAAACCAGGGAAAAATTCCGCTGCTATAAGCCTCAAGCAGGCGCTGGGGGTTGAGGTCGCCTCCCGCTGCCAGCAGCCCATTAGGGTCTGCTAGGGCCAGGCCTATATCTGGAAAGCTCGATTGGGGAGAATCCAGCCACGGTAGCGGCATCTTTAGCAATGTCCGGCGCTACTAGGCATCAAGAAACTTTTCAGCATCGAGTGCCGCCATGCAACCAAATCCCGCACTAGTAACAGCCTGTCGATATATCTGATCTGCAATATCGCCAGCCGCAAACACACCAGGCACGCTAGTCTGGGTGGCATTGCCCGTGATCCCTGTATTGACTGTTACATAGCCATTTTTCATCGAAAGCTGGCCTGCAAATATCTCCGAATTTGGGATGTGGCCAATAGCGATAAAGACGCCGTCGACAACGACTTTCTGAATCTCTCCATTACTGGCGTGTTTCATGGCAATGCCCGTCACGCCCATGTTGTCGCCTAGCACTTCATCTAGCGTGTTATTCCATTCGATAGTGACCTTGCCTTCTTCGACCTTCTCAAAGAGTTTCTTCTGCAGGATCTTTTCTGCTCGCAGAGAATCTCGCCTATGCACCAGAGTGACATGTGAGCAGATATTGGCGAGGTAAAGTGCTTCCTCTACGGCGGTATTGCCACCACCGATGACTGCTACGGGCTTGTTCTTATAGAAAAAGCCATCACAGGTAGCACAGGCGCTAACGCCTTTTCCCATGAATGCCGTCTCTGATTCCAGGCCAAGATACTGGGCAGAAGCGCCAGTCGCGATGATCAATGCATCGCAGGTGAACACGGCGCTATCACCGGTCAGCGTGAACGGTTTCTTGCTGAGATCGACAGCGTTGATATGATCGAAAATTATTTTGGCTTCAAAGCGTTCTGCATGTTCTTTCATGCGCTCCATGAGAGCTGGGCCTTGCAGGCCTTCAACGTCACCGGGCCAGTTATCGACGTCGGTAGTGGTGGTCAATTGGCCGCCTTGAACCATGCCGGTAATCACTACGGGATGCAAATTAGCGCGAGCCGCATAGACGGCAGCGGTATATCCCGCAGGCCCTGAACCCAAGATTATTAGGCGATGATGCTGATTATCTGTCATTGAACTGTTTCCTGCTTGAAGGCGCTTTTAATTGGCTGTATTCAGCGCACGTTTATGTGGGTCGCGATATGTGTATGTGATGGCAATGTGGCAAATTTAAAGCCCTAGCGGGCATATTCTACTCAATTTTGCGCCTCTGGAACCGTTAAACTGTTATGGGTTCAACTTTGGGTTTTGCCGCGCCCTTAAAAAAGTAATGAAGCGCGAAAAGCTACTGATTTTTCTCGAAACGATGGTATAAACTACACGTAGGTCAATGAATAAATTGAAAAATGTAACTATGAAAAATAGTGGGCAAGATCCACAAGTCAGCAACTTGATGCAACGTTTAGTACGCGAAGGCACCCTAATTGCTTATTCCTTGCTAGCTATTTTTCTATTAATCGCGCTTCTCAGCTATTCCCCAACGGATCCTGGCTTCACCACCACAGGTACAGGCGAGGAGGTGGTTAACGCGGTCGGTGTCTATGGGGCGTGGATAGCCGACATCTTTTGGTACCTATTGGGTTATCTTGCCTTCGCGTTTCCTGCTTTGCTGGTATACAAGGTGTACACATCTTTTCGCGAATCCGTACTCGAGTCTGAGTTCTCCTGGCCCTTATTTTGCCTGAAGACTGGCGGCTTTGTCCTGCTCGTAATCTCAGCTTGTGGTTTGGCGACGTTGCATTTTCAGATTACTGAGAAATTGCCTTCCGCGGGAGGTGTGATCGGGTCATTGGTCGCGGACCTCAGCATACCTGTATTAGCAACTCTTGGTAGTACATTGCTGTTACTCGCTGTGTTCCTGTTTGGGCTTACCCTAACAGTGTCTATTTCTTGGCTCGCCGTGATCGATAAGCTGGGCGCGACGACACTGAGCATCATGTCGCGTATCGCCGCCAAGTACCATAAATGGGTCGAACAAAGAAAGCAGGAGCAGGTCACCAAGAAGCGCTTGGAGAGCCGCAAGAAAGTTCTCGATATCCATATTGAGAAAGAAGCGAGGCGGACGCCACCGAAGATTAAGGCGCCAGCCGTCAAAAAACCTGTGAAGAGCGCGCGAGTTGAGAAAGAAAAGCAGGGCACGCTGTTCGCGCCCTCATCAATTAAGGAATTACCAGCTATTGGCTTGTTGGACGCTTGGCAGGAAACCAACGATTCTGGCTTTTCGAAAGAATCTCTCGAAGCGATGTCCAAACTCCTTGAACTTAAACTCAAAGATTTTGGCATAGAGATAGAGGTTACGGCGGTTAATCCTGGGCCGGTCATCACTCGTTTCGAAGTTCAACCGGCTCCTGGCATCAAGGTTAGTCGGATAAGCAATCTTGCGAAAGATTTAGCGCGCTCACTTGCTGTGATATCAGTGCGCGTAGTCGAAGTCATTCCGGGTAAAACAGTTATAGGAATCGAGATTCCGAATGAGACGCGGGAAGTCATTCAGTTAAGTCAGGTCCTCTCTACCCCTGAATTTGACAAGGCCTCTTCGCCGCTGAGTATGGCGCTAGGTCATGATATTGTGGGCAAACCTATAATAGTCGACTTAGCTAAGATGCCACATTTATTGGTTGCAGGAACTACCGGGTCGGGAAAATCTGTTGGCATTAACGCAATGATTCTGAGCTTGCTGTTCAAGTCGACTCCGGAACAAGTCCGTATGATTATGATCGATCCGAAGATGCTGGAACTATCGGTTTACGATGATATTCCTCACCTGCTCACCCCCGTAATTACTGATATGAAAGATGCTGCCAACGGTCTTCGCTGGTCCGTTGCGGAGATGGAGCGACGCTATAAATTGATGTCAGCACTAGGTGTTAGAAACCTAGCGGGCTTCAATAAGAAAGTTACCGATGCTAAGAAATCAGGCAACCCAATAATGGACCCTACTTGGAAGCCTGACCCGATGCTGCTAGAGGAAGAGCAGTGCGCGCCGGAATTAGAAGCACTGCCTTGCGTTGTCGTCATCGTCGACGAATTAGCCGATATGATGATGGTAGTTGGCAAGAAGGTAGAAGAACTGATTGCCCGTATCGCTCAGAAAGCTAGGGCGGCTGGAATACACTTAATTCTAGCAACACAGAGACCGTCGGTAGATGTGCTAACCGGATTGATCAAGGCCAACATACCGACTCGAATGTCCTTTATGGTGCAGTCGAAGGTCGACTCAAGGACAATCCTGGGAGAGGGTGGCGCTGAACAACTATTGGGTAATGGCGACATGTTATTTCTTCCTCCTGGCGGTGGCATACCAACTCGTGTTCACGGTGCCTTTGTAAGTGATGAAGAAGTGCATCGAGTCGTTGCAGACTGGAAGCTGCGTGGCAAGCCGGTGTATATCGATTCTATTACACAAAGTGTAGACGATTTAGACATGGGTGCGATGAACAATTCGGGGGCAGTAGAGGACGATGAAAGCGATGCACTGTACGACGAAGCCGTTCGTTTTGTCACTGAATCACGCAAAGCCTCCATATCTGCGGTACAGAGAAAGCTGCGAATCGGCTACAATCGCGCAGCAAGAATGATAGAAACAATGGAGCACGCCGGCGTCGTGACTGAGATGGGAAGCAACGGTTCGAGAGAAGTTCTCGCCCCACCGGCGCCTCGCGATTAACTGAGGTCTAACTAGACGTTATTATAAATGAATAAACCTTTAATACAGACCCTGTTCCTTATTGCGCTGTACTCCGCTTGCGTTGGAACAGCCTTTACTCAAACGGCGACGAGTCGCTCTGCGTTGGATCGCTTAGATGTCTTGCTGAAAAATATAGAGACACTGGCTGCAGATGTCGTGCAATTGATCCTCGAGTCAGATGGTGGCGTGCTAGAAGAAAGTAAGATAAAGATGCTATTAAAGAAGCCTGATGGCTTCTACTGGGAAACGCTGGCCCCCTTTCCTGAATTGATCGTTACCAACGGCAAAACATTGTGGAACTATCAGCCTGATCTCGAACAGGTAGTCATCGAAAGTTGGGATAGTAGCCGTTCTGAATTGGCAGCGCAGTTGCTCAGCGGCAACATAGAATCACTCGATGACGATTATACGATCAGCAGTGTTACCGTGAGGGAAAGCGAGCATCAGGAATTTGAGCTGACTCCACGTGCGGCAGAAAGCGTCTACCAACTTATCTCTATTAATTTCATGGGTGATGAATTGGAGTCAATTTATTTGAACAGCAAGAATGGACAGCAAACAGTTTGGCGTTTTGAGAATGTGGTACGCAATCAAGCAATAGCTGATGCGCAGTTTCAGTTCGTGCCCCCGGTGAATATAGAGGTAATTGAGAATGACTATGCTCAGTAGCCTAGCGTTAACTCGGCAATCAGTACAGCAATTTACAAGTGCTTTACTAGCGTGAATACTTATATAGCAATCGCCTTTGGCGGTGCCTTTGGTGCCGTGTCTCGGTTCTGGATACAGTCAGCTGTGCAGAGATTTAATGGCAGCAGCTTCCCATTAGGCACTTTTTCGGTGAATATTTTAGGCTCTTTCCTGATTGGTGTGTTCTTTGTCGTACTGGCAGAGAAAGCACAATTAGCAGAGCCGTGGCGCCCACTAGTCGCAGTTGGATTTTTAGGTGCCATGACGACATTTTCAACTTTCTCCCTCGATGCCCTGTTGTTATTCGAACAGGGCCACTACAATACCGCACTTTTCTATATCGTCAGTAGCGTCGCACTCTGCTTATTCGCCGCCTTTGCGGGTATGCAGGTAACGCGAGTCATGCTCTGAGCAGACTCCTTCAGGAATAGACAGATGTTAGACCCCAAAATTATTCGCAGTGATGCGCAGGCAATTGCTGAGGCGCTCAAGAAGAAAAAATTCGAGCTAGACGTAAATCGCCTGGCGGATTTGGATAGCCGGCGCAAGATATTACAGACAGCGACTGAAGGCCTGCAGAATGAGCGGAACCTGCGTTCTAAGTCGATCGGCAAAGCGAAGGCGGCTGGGGAAGACGTCTCCGAAATCCTGTCATCCATGGATAGCATGAAGACCGACCTCGAAGAGAAGAAGGAGCAACTTAACCTGTTGCAGAAGGAGTTGAA
>Ga0209632_10005458_pt1 | contig 11022 bp, 13 predicted proteins | sample COG_10_FD_184754 | JGI IMG/M metagenome (GOLD analysis project Ga0209632, IMG submission 184754) | Pelagic Microbial community sample from North Sea - COGITO 998_met_10 (SPAdes) (version 2) | ecosystem: Environmental > Aquatic > Marine > Neritic zone/Coastal water | place: Helgoland, sampling...
GGTTTTGCTCGGGCCGCGGTCCTTGGACCAACGGCAGGGGGTTACTGTACGTAATCGCTACAGTTGATCTGTAGGGCTAAGGACCTCTCACCACTATTGTAAGGCCCCGCGCCTCGGACCACGGGCCTTTAGTATTAGCCGTGTAAATTCATTCGGAGGTAATTTTGTTTGCCACCACCAACTGAGGAAGCAGACATTGCGTTCGCCAAGCACTAACGGCTGATATGCGGACAAAGCGGGCATTTGCTGCACAAAGTCAGATATCCGAAAATGGGGTCTAAGTCGTTCCGCGTTCTACTAGTGTGTAGCCGACATCGATGACCTTTTTGGCTCTTGCCACTTCAGGATTGAGAAGCGCCTTAGCCGAAGCCACCCCGATTTCCCGTCCGGGGATCTCAATCGTGGTGAGGTCAAACCCAGATGACATGGCCAATTCAAATCCCCCAAATCCAGAAACGCTGAGGCCACCTGGGACCTCCACACCACGTCTCTTTGCTTCACAAATGACGCCGACCGCCACCTGATCACTCACGCACATTAGAGCGTTTATGGCTGGATTTACTTTCAGACAACCTTCAAAAACGGCAGCGCCAAGTTCGATCCCAGATGGTGAGCCTTGTTCTTCACTAGGCCAGATGATCGGCGGCAATTTCGCATCAGCGAGTGCTGCAATGTACCCGTCACGACGACGGCGCCCTCGGTCATTGCTCCGTTCATTCCCCCCTATAAAAGCGATGTTTTTTTTGCCTTTGCCAATCAGGTGACGCGCCATGTCATATCCCGCCTGAAAATTCGAAAACCCAACGGCAATGTCTAAGGGCTGAGAGGGCAACTGCCAAATTTCGACAACGGGGATATTCACAGATTTAAGGAGATTTTTGACCCCAGATGAATGAGACGTGCTTGTCAGTACAATGCCATCCGGACGGCGGGCGAGAAGCGCGCGTAATGCGTCTTCTTCCAATGCTGGATCATAATTGGTGCTTGTCAAAAGCAGTTCATATCCTGCAGCGCGAAGAGTGCTCGACAAGCCGTCCAAAGTTTGTGCGAATACCGAGTCATTTACCGTGGATACGATCGCGCCAAAGACCCGGCTTTTGTTCGATGAGAGGGCTCCGGCCGTGTTGTCGGGGACATATCCCAGTTGTTCAATTGCCTTCTGAACCCGATTGCGTTTCGCTTCCGAAACTTTTTCGGGGGTGCGCAGAACCCGGGATACCGTAATCGTTCCTACGCTGGCAAGATCTGCTACGTCTTTCATGGTAACCCACTTGCTTTTACCCAAGCTACTCCCCTTTGCTGTGTTGACGGCTTTAATTAACCTTGGTATCGATACCAAATCAAGAATGGTATCGATACCATACAGGAGAAAAGCTAGGATGCTTACAAGCGAACAAATCAGTGCATACTTTGAGAATGGTTATCTTCTCGTTGAAGATGTTGTGACGCCGGAACAGCTTCAACGCATGCAGGACATCACGCATGAATTCATAGATCGCTCAAGACACGTAACAGCAAGCAATGACGTTTATGATCTGGACGAAGGGCATAACTCAGAAACTCCGAAGCTGACCCGGATCAAACTGCCCCACAAACAGCATCCATTCTTTTGGGATGTCGTAAAGAATTCTGGGATCACAGAGGTCCTACGGCAACTGGTTGGACCCAATGCAGTTTTGCAAACCTCAAAACTCAACGCAAAGGCGCCGGGCGGCGGGGCTGCTGTCGAGTGGCACCAGGACTGGGCATTCTATCCGCACACCAACGACGACATGCTGGCCTTCGGTGTGTTTTTGGAGGACGTCACGGAGGAAAATGGGCCGCTTCAGGTCATTCCGGGATCTCACAAAGGCCCGGTTTTGGATCACAGTAGCGCCCAAGGTGTTTTCTGTGGGGCGGTGGACCCGACCGACTCGGATTTCCATATTGATAAAGCTGTCACGATAACCGGAAAGGCTGGAAGCATGTCAGTTCACCACGCGCGGACTTTGCATGGGTCTGCTCCGAATGTGTCAGATCGAGCAAGGCTGATGCTGTTTTATGAATGCTGCGCGGCGGATGCCTGGCCGCTTATGGGCGGCTCCGCCTATATCCAACGCTTGTCACAGCAGGAACAGTGGAACGATTTTTTGGACAGAATGATCATTGGAGACCCTGTTCTACAGCCCCGGATGAAGGAGGCGCCCGTGCGCCTGCCATACCCACCAGCAGCGGACGTAAGCTCGATTTTTAAAACTCAAAAGTCCGGTGGCGCAAAAAGCGCCTTTATTTGAAGGAGCCATCAAACTTTGAAACGTATTTATGATTTCTCCCGTAAACCGGCCAAGCGCAACTATACAATCTCGGACCTTCAGGCGCTTAAGCAAAAACCAAAAAAATTGACTATGTCCTATCCCCCGTCTGCCTAAAGCTTTAATGTGGAATTCCTTGCAGGGGGAGCGTTGAGATCATGAATAAGCCAATCTTTACTTACAATGACCCCAATGCGTCATGCACTTTCTGTGACCGAACTCAAAACCCGCATCCTGATTATAACCATGAACCCATCGTTATTACACGGTTAAAGCTCCATCAAGGCGATCAAGAGGTGTGCATTAACTGTTACTGGGATATGGTGGCAGTCGCCAATACCTCTGATGCAAGTATCATGGATATTGCTACTGAAAAACTCAATGTTATGCGCTTGTTAAGCAAGCAAGCCTCACCTAATGCCCCAACTAGTTAAGCTTTAACTTGGTCTGCAGGCCCATTTGAGCCAAACCCTCATCACATTGCCTAAACGAGTTAGACCCCTCTACAGACCACCTTAAAATGGCTATCCAGCTACACTGGGTGCAAAAATTACGTAGACCTTAGCCAACAAAGCAGCAGCTATGATGATTGAGCAGACTTGTGTTGTACGGTTTCGAATAGGCAGAGTTTAACACAGTTGAAATCTCAGCCAACCAGTAAGAAAGCTTTGCTGTACTTATTAGTAAAGGATCGTTAGCGTTAACAAATAAATTTCTGGCTATTAGTGCACTAATCCAAATACCGCATTTATGCGTACCACGAAAAAGACCAATAACCGGGATGATAAACGATGGATACGCATGAAGAGTTTTTAGTGTTCTCAGCAGTTCTGAGCCACTGTTACCAAAAAGCTAAGGCTCAAAAGCTTGGCCTTACCGCTGAGTATGGAAAAAAGGCAGGCTTGCTGAACAGTCATAACAGGCTGTCGCCACTGGGCGTGCTAGTGGGCAATGTCCTAATGCTCAAGCAATCATAAGCCCTGCAGGTAAGCTGCCAATACAAGCCCAGCGCCTAACCAAACTATAATACTCAATGTGATAGCTCAAATGCTGCTCCTTAGAAGAAACGTAAAACCGCTTCTCTTTTGCTAAGTGTCTCAAGACTATGCCGATCTGGATCTTTAAAAACCTTGAAACCCAAAATCTAACATGAGATTTTAGATCATTACTTGACTTCTATCTTGTTATAAATTGTATTTTGGTAACAATATCTTGTGATCAAATTTGAGTTTAGTGTGATGTTTGCAACGATAAAAAACGAAACATATTTTAGACTTTAAATGTATCTGCAATTAATGTCACTTTGGTGAAAATAGTGAAAAGCTATAAAAAATTGAGGCAGAAAAATGACTATCGAAAAATACGATCGCTCGGGCGGTTATAAGTACGTTGCTTATGATAATGATGGTAAAATACTGATTATTACATCTAGCAAGACCGCATTGAAAACAGCGTGCTACTCCATAAAATTGTCCTGATTCCAACATGGCAGCAGCTATGATGACCAGGCAAACTTGGGTTATTCGGTGCCGCCTGAGACGAGTTTAACACACAACAAAGCTGTCTAGGAAGCGATACCTTGTTAGCCCAGCGCTTAACGGTTGTCACCCACAAATGCGATGACCTGGTTAGACGTGATCGCCGGCCGGCTGTCCGCTGTTGATCCGGTCAACTCAGATGCCTATTTGGCGAATGCCGCGACAGGCCGTGCGGCGATTGAAGCCCTCATCGAGGAAGTTGAAACGACGCTTGATCCAGTGCGGGGCCGCGAATTCATTGTGTTCCATGATGCCTATCAGTATTTTGAGACGGATTTTGATTTTGCTGCATCCGGGGCGATTTATGTCAGTGATGCCTCTGATCCCAGCCCAGCACGTATCGCAGAAATCCTTGGCGAGGTCGCAGAACACGGGGTTGTTTGCGTTCTTGCCGAGCCGCAGTTCAATCCTGGGCTCGTTGCAACGGTTCTGAGTGGGTCTGACACGCAGATGGGCATTGTAGACCCGCTTAGGTCTGATCTGCAGCTTGGATCAGAACTTTATCCGCAGTTGATCCGACATCTGGCAGGTGCTCTTGCGCGGTGCGTGCGCTCTCAGTGAGCCCGCCATTTGCGGCTCAGGGCTTACTGTGTTTCGGGCCGAAGGGAGAATTTGGCGCTGCGGCCGGTGCCCTTGTCGCTGGTGAAGATGAGGGATGCGCCATCTTTCTTGACCTGCTGGCAATTATACTCCAGCTCGCGGTCGCCCCAAGTCATGCTGCGGCAAAAAAATCCATCGGTCCACTCCCAGGATCCGGTAACACCGCGACCAAAGGCTTTGCCGGTGATTTCGCCGCTGTCCAAAACCTTGAGCTGTAGGCTTAAAAGTCGGATCTCGAGAATGTTTGTGGCAACGGCACTCAGAAAGTCCGATCTCTCAATCAGAGTGTCCTGCGCTGCAGCACTGGTTGCCATGAGACTTAAAAAGATGGCAGTGATCATTCTATTCATGGGTCCGGCAGTCTTAATTGCGTTTGGATATTTCTACGCAGAGATGGCTTGATTAGATCACTTTTGCGCTGATGTTGCTTGGACCCATACCGGATGCCGCGCGATGATATTGCAAGTTTGACATGCCTTGATGCATTTTTTGCATTGGATAAAGCAAAGCATAGGCTCTACGTCTCTAGGCAATCAATCCGAGGAGTTTTTCATGTATCTTGCCCGTTTCCCAAGAGTATTTCTTGCGCATCTTGCGACGCCCCTAGAGCCGATGGAGCGTTTGTCAAAAGAATTGGGTGTTGAGATTTGGATCAAACGGGATGATTGCACGGGCATGTCGACCGGAGGAAACAAGACCCGCAAGCTGGAATTCTTGATGGCGGAAGCTCTGGAGCAGGGCGCGGATATGGTGATGACCCAAGGGGCGACCCAGACCAATCACGGGCGCCAAACCGCTGCATTTGCAGCAAAACTTGGGTTGAAATGCCATATTCTTTTAGAGGATCGTACCGGTTACCAAGATGGCAATTACAACACCAATGGTAATGTTTTGCTCGATCACCTACATGGCGCGACAACGCAGAAGTTTCCAGCCGGTCACGATATGCCCGGCGAAATGGAACGCGCGGCGGAGGCCAAGCGTGCGGAAGGTCACAAGGTCTATGTCATTCCCGGAGGCGGCTCAAATCCGACGGGGGCTTTGGGATATGTGAATGCGGCTTTTGAGCTGCTGGGCCAGGCCAATGATCGCGGTCTCAAGTTTGATCGCCTGGTGCATGCAACCGGATCTTCGGGCACACAAGCGGGCCTGGTCACAGGTCTTTGCGCCATGAATGCACAGCTGCCGGTTTTGGGCATAGGCACGCGTGCACCAATGGAAAAACAAGAGAACATGGTGTTCGATCTGGCCTGCCGCACGGCGGAAAAGCTCGGTTGCCCCGGCGTGGTTCAGCGCAGCGATGTTATGGCAAATACTGATTATGTCGGAGAGGGCTATGGCCTGCCGACCAAAAGCGGCCTTGAGGCGATCAAAATGTTCGCGGAACTGGAGGGCATTTTGCTTGATCCTTGCTATTCCGCCAAGGGGGCAGCGGGCCTGATTGATCTGGCGCGCAAGGGTGCGTTTTATGGCGAGCGGATCGTGTTTTTGCACACCGGTGGTGCGGCGGCCTTGGGGGGATATGATTTTGCCTTCGATTTCTCGCGCAATTGGGTCACCCTGTAAAAGCTGCTAGAGCAAAGACCACATTTTGCGGGCGCTATCGTCAAAATAAGTGGGATTGGCGAGGGCGGAAATGGTCAGAGAGACATTCAAGCTCTGGTCGCCAATGGCGATCAGACTTCCATTTTCCAACTCTGTTTCAACGGCGGTTTGGGGCATCCAGGCAAAGCCGCTTCCTTGTAAGAGGCGGCGGCGGATGGTTTCAACCAGCCCATCAATATAGATGGTCTCGATGTTTAAAGTCTCAATCGAAATAGAATTTTCAACGACTTGCCCCAAAAACGACGATTGTTCATAGGCCAGATAAGGGATGGGAGTGCCGCCGCTGTTGGAGAGGTGCCACCCCCGCGCTTCGGCGACCTCACGGGCGGCAACAGGAATTAATAAATCTGATAAGAGATCCTTGCGCTCAAAGCCTGTGTCATCGATTTTCGGCGATACATACTGATGGTAATAGACCAACATGATATCAACCGCCCCTTCGAGCAGCAGCTCGCAACAGGTGCTCAGGGAATCCGAGATCACCCGTGTGCGCAACTCTGGGATTTCTTTTTGAATGCGTTCGATTTGATGGGCGAGATAATTCATAGATATCGTGTGCAGAGCGGAGATTCGGACGAAGCGCGTATCGCCTCTATCTGCATCGCGGATGGATTGACGGCTTTCGTTGAGCTGCGCGATGGCCGCCTTGGCTGTTGGCAGAAAGTTGTGCCCGGCTTCTGTGAGCTGAATGGGGTAGGTGGCGCGGTTGACCAGGGGCAGCCCAACCCAGTTTTCGAGAGCCTTGATCCGACGACTGAAGGCAGATTGGGTGATGTTACGCTCGTTAGATGCTCTGGTGAAATTCAGAGTGCGCGCCAAACACTCAAAATCTCTTAGCCAATTCAGGTCCATAACGTCCAATCCCCAAGCGTGATCTTATGGTCAACTCTGTAGCATTAAATATGCAATTTGCGAATAGTTTGATGAAATGTTCGAATTTGATATTCGAAAACCTCTCCCCTTACAGTGAAGCCACAATCGCTTTGCGCATTCCAGGCCCTTGATTTTGTCATGGATATGGCTGGGCCGCGCTGCAAATAACAAAGAAGAACAAAACTGGCGCCAATTCGGCGCAGTTCAACAAAGGAGACTGACATGCTAATCAAATGCAAGACATTGTGCTTTGCTGGGGCCGTGAGCCTGCTATCCCTGCCGGTGATGGCGGCGGAAGAGGTAAAAATCGGCCTGCCATCTTGGACTGGCGCACAAGCCATTGGCCATTTGCTCGGGGAAATTGTGACCTCGCGCATTGGTGGTTCGGTGGAATATGTGCCGGGCAATAACGCCACGATTTTCCAAGCGATGGACCAAGGCAAGGGCGACATTGATGTGCACCCGGATGTTTGGTTGCCAAACCAAGAAAGCTTTACCAAAAAATATGTGGACGGAGCGGGCACCGTCACGCTGTCGTCCAACCCCTATGAAGGCAACCAAGGGTTTTGCGTTTCGCAAGATTTTGCCAAGGCCAATAGCATCACAGACATCGCAGATCTTGGCCGTCCTGATGTTGCTGCAATGATGGACAGCGATGGCAATGGCAAAGGCGAAATGTGGATCGGTGCGCCAGGCTGGGCCTCGGCGAATGTGAATGAGGTGAAAACACGCGACTATGGGTTGCTGGATTTCATCGAACCGATCCGGGCGGAAGAAAGCGTGAAGACCGCGCGAATTAAAGACAGTATCGCCAAGGGCGAGGGCTATGCCTTCTATTGCTATAAACCTCACGCGGTATGGTTCATGTTTGATGTCGAAATGCTGAGTGAGCCGACCTATGATCCGGCCAGCTACAAGATGGTGCAGCCGTCGGATGATGCCGATTGGTATGACAAATCTTATGTTGCGACGAAAGATGCGCTGAAGAACGTGCAGATTGCTTGGTCCAACTCTTTGGCTGATCGGTCTCCGGCTATTGCAGAATTTTTTGCCAATTTCTCGGTAACAGCGGACGATGTGTCTGGTTTGGCGTTTGAGATCAGTGCAAATGGTGTCTCTCCAGAAGCCGCGGCACAGGCTTGGATTGCTGCCAACTCAGATCGCGTTGATGCGATGCTGGGTCTGTAAGTATTAAATAGCGGCTGGTCCGGCCTGGCTGGACCAGCCTATCGAAATTTTTAGAAAAAGAGAAAATATATGACCTCCCAACCCGTTGTCGAAATTTCCAATGTGTGGAAAATCTTTGGGAGCCGCGCGCAAGAGGCTTTGCGCGCCGTGCGTGAGAGCGGATTAAGCAAGGCTGAAGCTCTCAGTGAATTCAACGCCGTTGTGGGGGTGGCAGATGTCAGCCTATCAGTGTCACGCGGCGAGATTTTTTGCATAATGGGATTGTCTGGCAGTGGGAAATCAACCCTCGTGCGCCATTTTAACCGTCTGTTAGAACCTACCGCCGGCCAGATTATGGTTGAGGGTATTGATGTCATGGCCTTGGGACAACGTGAGCTTCAAACCTTTAGAAATCAGAAGATTGGCATGGTTTTCCAAAATTTTGCATTGATGCCGCATCGTTCGGTTTTGGACAATGTTGCCATGCCGTTGGAAATTCGCAATGTGGCGAAAAATGAGCGGATGCGCCAGGCAGCTGCCATTTTGGATATTGTCGAGCTGGGCGCTTGGGGATCGAAATTTGCCCATGAGCTTTCGGGTGGGATGCAGCAACGGGTGGGATTGGCCCGCGCTCTGGCCGCAAACCCCGATGTGCTGCTGATGGATGAGCCGTTTTCGGCCCTCGATCCTCTGATCCGCCGCCAGCTGCAAGATGAATTTATTCGACTGAGTAAAATACTCAAAAAAACGACAATATTCATCACGCATGATCTTGATGAAGCGGTGCGGATTGGGGACCGGATTGCCATTATGCGGGACGGAAAATTGGTGCAAGTTGGAACAGCAGAGCAAATTGTGATGCAGCCTGCCGATGATTATGTGGCCGATTTTGTGGCGGGCATCTCCCGACTTAAGGTCGTACATGCCGATGCGGTTATGCAATCCATACAGGCCTATACTGCAGCGCAAGGACCGCTGCCGAGTGATTTGGTAAGGGTGCCGGCAAAAGAAACTCTGAGTGCGCTTATGAATATTGCAATTGAAACTGATAAACCGATTATCGTGAGTTCTGATGGGCGAGATATTGGCCTTATCACCCGAGCAGACCTTTTGCGAACAGTGATTGAAGGAACTGAAATATCATGAGCAACCGTGATGTAGACTTGGGTGTGAACCCTCTTGAAGATATCCATTCAGAGGCCGCTATCGCGTACCAAGAGCAAAGATATGAGAATATCCGCAATTTTGTGCGCACCAATTCCGACTATTATATTCGCAATTTTGATAAGATTGGAGCCTCGGCTAAGTTTACAGCAACGTTCAATTTTATGGCCGGTTTATTTGGCCCGATCTGGTTTGGTGCCCGTGGGCTTTGGAGCTGGGCCTTGCCGTTTCTCATTCTGGAGGCGGTCGGGTTTGTGCAGATTGCCCGAGGTCTGTTTGGTGATTTGGCCAATGATGCCATGATGCGGATTGCATCCATCGAAGGCACGTTGGAATTGCGGCGCAAACAATTGGCGGCAGCACTGGAAAGCAATTCGGATAAAATTGATGTCTACCGCAGAACCGTTGAGTCTCTTGAGGCCAATATTGGCGGCATAAGAGCAGAAGCGGAAGCCATGGCCAGCGAAGGACCAATGATTGCTTTAACAGGTTTTATACTTTTGATCGCCGTGAAGCTTGTTCAATCTATTGTTGCCAATTGGGCGCTGGAGGGCCGGTTTTCGGAGTGGCTTTCTGACGGTGAAATTCGCTCTGGGATGCCGTTAAGTCACATGGTTTTTAGCTCCGTTTTTATGGTCATCATCGTGAGCACCGCGATGGTACATTACAGCTTTCCGGGTAGTTTTTCGGTTTTGGGAAGTTTTCCGACCGATCCGGATATTAGGCTTGTCAGTATTGACAGCGTTGAGGCATTTTTCAATTGGGCCGTGCTGAATGGTGACGCGCTTTTTGATGCCATCACCTACTTTATTCGTGTGGTGCTCGATACGTTAGAGCTGGTTTTTGTCAGCACGCCGTGGATCGTCATTGCCGCGTTAATTATTCTTCTGACCTGGCTGACGGCGGGCGTTCGTATGGCGATTTATTCTGGAGCTTTCTTATCTTACATGGGGCTGCTTGGCTTTTGGGAAAAAGCGATGACGACCCTAGCATTGCTCGGCACTGCGGCTTGCTTGTCGATCTTAATCGGAATTCCTCTTGGAATGTTTGCAGCTCGGCGTCCCCGGTTCTATGCCTTCATTCAACCGATCATGGACTTTATGCAAACGATGCCAGCCTTCGTCTTTATGATCCCAGTCATTGCTTTTTTCGGGACCGGAAAGCCCGCGGCCGTGGTCACCACCATGATTTTTGGTGGCACGCCCGTGGTGCGTCTCACGGTGCTCGGCCTGCGCGGCGTTCCGGAAAGTGTCCGAGAGGCTGCCATTAGTTTTGGGGCCAATAAGTGGTTTTTGCTGACCAAGGTGGATCTGCCACTGGCCAGCCCCTCCATCCGGGCCGGTATTAACCAAACCATCATGCTATCGCTCGCCATGGTGGTTGTTGCCTCGCTTATTGGTGCAAAAGGTCTTGGAGAGGACGTCTTGGAAGCCTTGCAATATGCCAATGTCGGGCAAGGCATCCTTGCAGGCTTTTCCATCCTGTTCTGCGCCATGATTTTGGATCGTATTGTGCAAGGTGGGCGCAAATGATCCCTTTGGTATTTGTGCATGGGTTTATGGGGGGCAGTGCGCAATGGGATGGCCAAGTCGCAGCTCTTGCAGGCGTTCCAGTCATTGCGCTGGATTTGCCCGGATATGGCAAGAATGCGCATTTAGAAGCCTGTCGTGACATTGTTGATTTTGCCCATTGGGCCTTGGATGAATTGGAGCGGCAGAATGTGGCGCGGTTTCATCTGCTGGGGCATTCTATGGGCGGCATGATCGCGCAAGAAATGGCAGCCT
>Ga0209632_10005466_pt1 | contig 11006 bp, 14 predicted proteins | sample COG_10_FD_184754 | JGI IMG/M metagenome (GOLD analysis project Ga0209632, IMG submission 184754) | Pelagic Microbial community sample from North Sea - COGITO 998_met_10 (SPAdes) (version 2) | ecosystem: Environmental > Aquatic > Marine > Neritic zone/Coastal water | place: Helgoland, sampling...
TGGTGATGCTCACATTAATAGTTCTGGAACAACATACATCTACATGGCTTTCGCTGAAAATCCGTTCACAACATCAACTGGTGTACCAGCTACTGCAAGATAATGGCTAGACAGAGTTTTTTACATTTTACACCAAGGGATAAACCTAAGAAAAGACCAGGGGTTCACAAAAAATCAATGAATAAATCAGAAAAATTACAAAAAAAAATAACAAGATATAAAGGACAAGGAAGATAAACATGGCAGAGACAGTAGATACAGTTAAGTTACAGACAGGCTCAGTTAAGCCTACGTCTAGTAATCAAACTACAGCAAGTAAAGCTACATCTTTAATTGAGTCTATAGTAGCTAAACCTACTATGCCTACGGGGACTACAATATCTCCTCAATTACAAAATGTAGCACCTAATGAATTAATGAGTACAGCTGGAGTTACTGGTAGTACAGCAGCAGCTTTACCTACAGCCGCAACAGCCCCTACAATAACTGGAGCCGCAGCACCTACAAGTATGGCATCAACAGTGCCTACAGCACAGGCTGCAAATACTTATACTCAAGCTGGAGTAGCAGGATCAACTCCTACTATGACTGCAGCTACAGGAACTGTAACAGCACCAGCAACAGCAGCTCAAGGTACAGTTAGTACTGATGCTACTGTTAGAGGTCAATTAGCAGATTTACAAAGTGATGTAACTACAGCAGTACAATCAGGTAATCCTTTACCAGTATGGGCTAGAGGTGCAGCAAAAGCTACTGAAGCGGCATTAGCTAATAGAGGTATGAGTCAAAGTTCTATGGCAGCTGAAGCATTAGCTGAAGGTATTATGAACTCTGCTATACCAATTGCTAAAGCAGATGCAGATACTTATAAGCAAATGATATTTCAGAATCTTGCTAACAATCAGCAAGCTGCAATTACAAATGCACAATCATATCTACAAATGGATATGGCTAACTTGTCTAATACACAACAAGCAAGTTTACAAAATTTAAATACAAGACAAGCATTCTTAATGTCAGATCAAGCAGCAGCAAATGCAGCTTATCAATTTAATGCTACTAGTCAAAATCAAGTTAATCAATTCTATGATAGTATGTCATCACAAATGTCTGAACAAAACTCAGCTAGAAATGATGCAATGAAACAATATGCAACTAGTGAAGCTAATAAGATTGCAGCACTAAATGCACAGAATACAGTACAAGTAAATGAAGCTAATGTAGCTAGAGAGTCTGCTATTAATCAGTTTAATGCTACATTAGATAATCAAAGACAACAGTTTAATGTTAATAATCAAAGAGAAATTGATCAGTCAAATGTAGTTTGGAGAAGAGGTATTAATACTGCAAACACTGCAGCTGTTAATGCATCTAATCAAACGAATGCACAAAATTTACTAAACTTATCTAACTGGGCAATGTCAGCAGCATGGCAACAATGGAGAGACGAAGCTTCATGGGTTAATACTGCTTCTGAAAATGAACAGAATAGAAATCACAATATGGCAATGGCTGCACTTGAAAGATCTGCAGCAGTAGATTTACAAGATCAGGCATCTAAAGATTCTATGTATCAGATGATAGGTAAATTTGGTTTTGATTTATTTAACTAATAAGAGGAATTATGATAAAAAAATTATTTAAGACAGGGGTAACAGCAGCAGCAGGATGGGTAGGTGATAAAATTGGAGGATCAACAGGAAGAAATATTGCTACGAAAGCAGTAGGTAGTTTATTTTCTAAAGATGGTGGATCAGGTGGTGATTTTCAATTACAAACTCAAAATCCAAATGACTATGAACAAAATTTTGGTGGTAGATTAGGATTTGATAGATCTGATAAAGCTGGTACTACTAGTAATATAAAAACTGCTAATGGAGAAGAATTAAGAAATGAATGGGACTATCGTTTAACTAAATGGTTTAGAAATAAAGATAGCATGTTTACATAAGGAGATACATGGATAAATTTAAAGAAGCACCTAACAACCCCTTTGATGCACCAGTTCCTGGTCAAGGACTAACAGATAAACCTGGTAATTATCCTTGGGAGCATCCACCACAATTTACAGATACTATGGAAGCATCTGAATTTATATGGGATAAGTTAACTGAACCTTTATTTGCACAACAAATAATTGGTATGTTAGATGCAGGTGTACCTGTAGAAGCTATAGCTAGAGTTGTAGTATTTGCAGGATTTACAGAAGGTAAGTTTACTCCAGATGTAGGATTTATGTTAGCAGAAACAGTTATGAAAATGATAGCTACTATTGGATTTACAGGTGATGTAAAAAAATTTAGAATCTCAATGCAAGACTTAACTAATAAAAATGAAATGAAAACTATACTAAATATTAAAAGTAAAAATGAAGAATTAGAAAAAGCAGCTAAGAGTTTAGGAAAAGATATTAAAGCAATGCCAGAACAAAAAGGTTTAATGGCTCCACCAGAACAACAAGAGGAGGTTGCTTAATGAGTGCATTTAGAGGGATATTAACTGGCTTTGGAATGGCTGCAATTAAAGATAAAGAATCTAAAGACAATGCTAAAATGGAAGTTGTTAAAGCAGCAGGATTAGATTATCATACAAATCAATTACCAGAACATAAGAAAGCAGAAACTAACAGAGCACAAGCATATAATCAACTTAGTAAAATATTAGAATCAGAAGAAGCAGCAGATTATTTTGATGCTAATGGTTTTATTACAGGTGATGGTAAAGATGTAGAAAGAATACAAAAAATGCTTGAAGATAAAGGTATTAAACCAGATGCATTTAAAGACTATGTACCTACATCAAATTATAGTGATAGATATAAACAAAGACAAACAGATTTTGAAAGTAGATTTGATGTTGTTAGAAAAAATTTAGATTTTCAAGGTAGTGGTATTGGTCCATCTACAATTAATGGTTTATTAACTAAACCTGAAGGAGATATGACTAGAACTGAAGAAGTAACTACACCAGCAGTAGAGGGAACACAAGTTGAAGGTACTCCTATAATGACTAGTGGTACTCCAGAAAGAACTGAAACAATAACTACTACAATACCTAGAACTACAGCTGATTCACCTATGAGTGAATTTTTTGTAAGTAAAACAGGTGTATTAGATATTGGTAAAACTAATGATATTGAAGCAGCAGCATCTAATTTTAGAGGTTTTGGTGAGGGTATGACAAAAGATAGTTTAGGTAATATTACTCTTAATATGATGGGTAATAAAGCTGTAGAACTTGCTGCATTTAAATCTGTTATGAATGATGTAGCAAAACAATATGTAACTGAAGATGATAAAGTATCTTTAAGTTTAACAGCTGAAGCAGCAAATAAAAAATTATTTGATCAAACACAGGGAATAATAGGTATGGATAAAGTATCTATGGTAGAAGGATATACTAAGGGAACTGTAAAAGGTGCAGAAGCATACACTGCTACAGGTTTTAGTGCAGACTTTGAAAATTCATTTGAAGGTAATACAAAAAGAGAAAAGATATTAACATATATATCTACATTAGGAACAAAATCAGAAGCACAATATTTTGCATCTAGTTTTCCTTCTAATTTAACATTTGATGATGGTGTAAATATAAAACAATTTTTGCTAACAGTAACTCAGTAATATGACAAAACTATCATTTGGTGATCTTAGTATTAATTCTAAGGTATCTACTAGTAATAGTGGTCTTAGCCTTGAGGAAATGCTAGGTAAAGGTGAAAAAAAATATCCATCAGAAGAAAATATTAAAAATAATAATAAAATTAATACAGCTATAACTGTAAATAAAAATACAGATGGTTCTGTTAAGTATACATTTGATAATATATATGAAGATAAAGAATTAATATCTGTAGCTAAAGATTATTATACTAATAGAGATAGTGAAGTATATGATGATAAAACTGCTGTAGATAAATTTATATCAGATAGAACTTGGAATCAAGCTAACACAGTAACTATGGGTAAAGAGTTTGCTTATATTACAGGTGATAATGTTACTGAAGATCAAAAATCTAGACTAGCATATCTTACAAGATATTGGGATGAACTGCCTAATTTTTATGAAGAAGGTGGTAGAGGCATGAAAGGATTTTTTAAAAATTTAGGTGTAGGTATACTAGATCCTATAAATATTATTGGTGCTGGTGTTGGTGGTCAAGTAGCAAAACAAGTATTAGCAAAAGGTGCACAACAAGTAGTTAAGTCACAAGTTAAAAAAGGTATTGCTAAAAAAACAGTAGCAAAAGAAATATTAAATAGCCCAGAAGAGTTTGCAAAGTTAGCAACTAAAACAAAACGAGAAGCTTTAATAAAAGGTTCTGGCTCAATGGCACTAGTAGATGGTGCTGGATTTGGTACTATAGATATTGCTAATCAAACTGTAGAAAAAGAATTAGGATTAAGAGAAACATTAGACCCAATAAGAACAGGTACTATTGCATTAACAGCAGGTGGTCTAGGATTTTTTGTTGGTGTAGGTGGTGGTTATGTAGGTAATGCTATTCGTAATTTAAGATTAGCAAAGAACACAGATTTACCTACTAAAAATTTAAAGAACGCATCTAAGAATGCACCAGATAATACAAACAAATCTACTGGATTAAATACAGATTTTAAATTTGGAAGTGCTATTAGAACTAATTTAGTAGATCAATGGGACTTTGTAAAAGTTTTACAAAAAGAAATTACAGGTGTAGGTGGTGATGTAACATCATTAAAAAAATTATATAAGTCAGGTAAATACAAATCTGATCCTATACTTGAGCCATACTTTCAATTAAGAACATTAGCAGCTTCAAGTACTAGAGCACATAACTTTATTATGACTGGTGTATTAATGCCACCTAAAGCAGGTGTTAAATCAGCAAGTTATACTAAAGGTCAAAGTAAAGGACTTCATCAAATATTAAAACAGTTTGATGATAACAATGAAGCTAATGAATTTTTACAATATGTATCTGCAAAAAGACAAGTAGCTTTAGCAAAACGTAGTAAAAAAGTAGACAAGTCTTTACCTATGGATAAAAATGTAAGAAAAGAATTTGTTGATTTTGCTGAAATGACACCACTACAATATGCAAAAAAATATAAAAAAACATTAAATAGAAAATCAAACTTTGCTAAAGGTCTTGCAGATTATAAAAAATTTACTGATGATCTTATGGCATATCAAGTTAGATCAGGATTACTATCAGAACAAGAAGCTAAAAGAATATTAAGAAAAAATCCTTATTTTATACCTTTAACTAGAGATAAACTAGCAGATGAAGGTACAGGTGTTGTGTCAGCAGTTAAAAGACAAACACAAAAAATATTTGGAGTATCACGACCAGGTGCTGTAACATTAGCAACTACTAAACAAACTGGTGATATTAATCTATATCAAAATTTAATTACATATACAAATAAAACTGTTATGTCTGGTGACAGAAACAGAGCTAAGTTAGCCTTTTATGAAATGATACAAAAAGGTGATAAACTTGGTAAATTTAAATCAGATGATATTGCAAAACTAATATCTCCTACTGATAAAAGATTTTTAAATATACAATCAATAGCTACAAAAAATATAGAAGCTGCTTATGAAAAAGCTGGTGCAAAATTTACAGTAAAGAAAAACCCAGATAGAATAGATGTTGTAACTTTTACAAATACATTTAAAGAAAATCCTAATAATCCAAACTCCCCTATTATAGATATTGTATTTCGTAATGGTAAACAGGAAATGTATGAAATTACTAATCCTAATTTAGCAGAAATATTTAAAGGACTAGGAGAAGCTGGTGGAAATAGATTAATAAAAATGTTTGGAGAAACTGGTATATTTTCTAGATATGCTAGAATAGCAGCACAAGCAATTACTTACTCACCACCATTTGTAGCATTTAACGTTATTAGAGATACACTTGCAGGTACAATTAACTCTGCATTTGGTATAGGAAGTAGAGCACTACCAAATAAAGTTGGTTACATTCCAGGAATTACTACAGTAAAAGGGTATATAGGTGCAGTAAGACAGACCCAACAATTTAAAGAAGCACTTATAAATGGTATGGGTTATTCTTCTAGAGCAGAAACAGAAGCATTACAACCTAAGAATCTTGCTAAAATGGTTGAGCAAGGATCTAGATTTAATGCAGATAATACTCTTACAAATTATTATACTGGATACTTAAGTAAAATGTTTGGACCAGGTAGAAAGTTTGCTACATTTGGTTGGAGACAATATAAAAATTTAGTACAATCAGCTGAGTATGCAACTCGTTTAGGTGAATATCAATTAGCAAGATCTGCAGGATTTAGTGAGATTGGTGCTGCATTTGCAGGTAGAGAAGTTGCAACAGACTTTGGTATGCGTGGATCTAATGCATTATTAAATGCAGTAAATAGAAACACAATGTTTTTAAATGCTAGTCTACAAGGTTTATATAGAACAGGTAGAACATTTGGTGAGCAACCAGCAAGAGCTGCAGCAATGGTTACAGCTACTATTGTATCACCTTCTATTGCTCTGTATCATTTAAATTCACAACACCCAGAATACTCTAAAGTACCTAGCCAAGTTAAACAATTAAATTATTTAATACCTAATTATACTACTGATGATAATGGTAAACGTGTACTAGATAAAGATTTACCTTTTTATTTAGTTCCAAAACCATATGACTTAGGTATATTTGCAAATGTTGCAGAAGGTTTAATTGATGGCATGTATAAAAATAGTAGTGGTGTAGTTAAACAATATGTTGCAGAATCATTTAGTCAGATAACACCAGGTTTACCTATACCTACAGCATTTAGACCATTTATAGAAATGATGATGAACAAAAATTTATATTCAGGTGCACCTGTAATTGGTATATATGAATTACAAAGACTTGATGAACTACAAGCCAGAGGAAGTACAAGAGAAATAGCAAAATTTATGTCTACATTATCTGGTAATCTTGCATCTTTTATAACTAGAAGAAAAGAAGGCACTGTAGAAACTCCAATACTTACACCTATAGAAGTAGATTATTTACTAGGTGCTTATCTTACTGGTATGTTACAATACCCTGTTGATATTCTAAATAGTAGATTTAAAAGATCAGAATTAGAAGGTGAGACTATGACTAAACGTGAAGATGAAGCAGATTTTTCTAGTTTTAAAAATGCATTTAGTATTGTTACAAGAAGATTTAAAGTATCAGCACCTATAAAAAATTCACAATATCATAAAGAATGGTCAGAGTTAATAGCCAAAGCTAAAAAATTAAAACAGATTGATATTACTCAAATGGATACATCAAAAATACATTCATCTAGATTAATAGGTTTATTTGGTAGACTAGAAGAAAAACTAGATGAAGGTAAAGAATTTGGATTAGAGGAAGAGATAATAGCTTTTTCAAAAATATCACCTGTATTAAAAAAAATACAAACACAATTAATACAATCAAGAGCTAACAGAAATGATATATTAACTTCACCATTTACAGCAGAAGAAAAAAAAGAAATGATAAGTATATTAATAGAAGGTGAAAACGAATTATTAAAACAAACAATAGACTATCTATCAGGCATGGAAATAGAATTTATATTTGATAAAACATTTGGACTAGGAAGTATATTCCTAGGAACAGCTGAGAATGCTGTTAAACCTAACCCACTAGAGAGAAAGAATTAATGCCTAGAAAATCAGCTACAGAAGTTAAAATAGATTTTTTAGTAAAAGAAATAAAAGAACTTAGAAGTGAAACTAAATGCTTAAGAGCTGATATTAATAAAGGCAAAGGAGCCGTCTGGGTACTTATTATAATTGCAAGTGCTGTAGGTGGTGTATACAATTTTTTTAATACATAATAGGAGATAACAATGGAAAACATTAAAAACAAAGCAAAAGAATTATGGGATAAACATAGCCACTGCGTCATTTGTGCAGTTGCAGGTTTCGTATTAGGTGCTATAATATTATAGTATGTGGTTTAGTGCAATAAAATTAGCATTAAATGCTGGTACTCATATATACAAAAAAAAGAAAGAGACTCAGATGCGTATGGCGGATGCTCAATATATGCATGCGGAAAAGATGGCTCGTGGTGAAGAATCTTATCAGGGCAAACTTTTAGAGTCTAGACAGTCGGACTGGAAAGACGAGTTCGTTTTGGTCGTATTAACGCTGCCAATTTTAGTGATTGCCTATGGGGTCTTCAGTGACGATCCAGGTGCATCTGCCAAGATAAAAGAGTTCTTTGAACAGTTTCAACAACTGCCAAGTTGGTTTACCAATTTATGGATTCTTGTTGTTGCAAGTATTTATGGTATAAAAGGTACACAAATATTTAAAAACAATAAAAAGTAATGAAACATATACTGTTGTTTATTAACCATTACTCAAGTAAGTTAAATGTGTGGTCATGGCAAAAGCTATGGGGTAATAGACAAAAAGGATATGGATATAAAAAATAATATAGGTATTAATATGAACTATTATTTTACAGGTATATTAATTATATTAATGACTTTGTTAGCATTTTGTGTAAAGCCAGGGTATTCTGCAGAAACACAATCGAATGTAAGCGGGTCAAACACAAGTATTGAAGGTGGGTATACAGGTGGGGCAACCACATATCAATCTGGATCTAGTTCTAATACAACTACTAATAGTACTAGTAATTCAAATATTAGATCAGCACCCCCAACAGCATCAGCACCATCATATAATTCTATGACACAAGATGTATGTAGTACAGGTGCATCACTTGGTGTACAAACATTTGGTTTAGGTATATCTGGTGGAAAACATTTTATAGATAAAAATTGTGAACGATTAAAGTTATCTAGAATACTTAATGACTTTGGTATGCGTGTAGCAGCTGTTGCAATACTTTGTCAAGATGAAAGAGTCTTTGAAGCAATGATACAAGCAGGTACTGTTTGTCCTATTGATGGTAAGATTGGTAGTGAAGCCATGGCTCTGTGGTCTAAGTATGATCATGAAAGACCAGACTATGATATGTATGTTAAACGTATGAAAAAAAGACAAAAAAAAGAAAAAGATTTAGAAAAGCTTAGACTTAAAGAAGAAGCTAAGATGACAAAAGAATTTAATAAAGTAGATAAACAAATTATACCAATAAAAAAACCTAATGTTAGATAAGTTTTGTTATAAATTTTTTGGTGGTATTGATAATATCTGTGAGTGGATAGCCAATAAATTATCTGGTCCAAGATGTAAATGTAAAAAGAAAAAATGAAGATTAGTGAAAATACATCTGTAAGTATGCCAATGAAAAATATGATTGGTATTATTATAGCAGTTGCTATGGGTGTGTTTGCGTATACAGAAGTGACTGCAAGATTAACAAGTTTAGAAACATCAAGAGAATTATTTCAAGCTGATCTATTAAAAAAAAGTGAACAACTTCCTACAGATCAAGAGCAATATATGTTAATAGAAGATTTGTATAAAACAACAGAAAAATTAGAAATAACCCAAGAACAAAATATGACAAATAAAGTTAATATAGAATTTTTAAAAGCACAACTAGAAAAAGCTTTAGATGATGTAGAACAATTAAAAGATAAAGTTAGAGCAAATGGTAATGGGGCACATTAATGACAGAGATGGTTATAGCTTTGTTGATGATAGTCAACGGAGAAATTAAAGAACATAGAATACAAAACTCTATGTCGGACTGCCTTAAAGGCAAAAGAGTTGCCATGCGTCAAACAAAATCTCACATAGAATATCAGTGTATAAAATCTATGGCAGAAACAGAAATTTATTTAGGTGAGAAATCAATAGTTAAACTTATACTAAAATGAAATTTGTAATGTTGATGTATATATGCAGTCACATTGCAGGCAACGAATGTAAAATTATGCCAACTCCAGTAGTAAATTTTAATACTTATTCTGAATGTGCTATCTATGGATATGAATACTCAACTATATTATTAAAAGAATTTAACGAAGAGTTTGTTAATACGTATAGAGCATATACTTTATTTGATTGTAGAGAATCGACACAAACATGAAATGGTTAGTACTCTTATTATTACTTACAGCTAATGTACTTGCAGAAGAGATAACAACAAATAATTTAATTACTAATGGTAATTTTGAAACTGGTAATGCTAATAGCTGGACTACGTCAGGTAATACATCTGTAGTATCTGATTGTTGTGAATTAAATGGTGTATCAAGTAATTATGATTTAGAGTTTGGAAATAGTGGTGCGATTGAGCAGGAATTTAATTTATCTACAAATACTATTACCCAAGATATACTTAATAATGGTATTACTCTTAATAGTATAGTTGAAGTACAGAATGGAGAATGTGCAGTTAGTGGATGCTGGGGAGGACAAGGTGCAGCAGACACGTTTACAATTACTCTTAAGATTAAAGACTCTAGTGGGAATATTCTTGCTACTACTACTAATGTTAGAACTAATGTTACTAGTATTAATGGGGCTAATTTTCAAGACACTTTAATATATACAGGACAAAATTCTAATCTTGGTAATATTAATATAGGAGCAACAGATGCTAATGCTCCAGCTAGTCTTGGTGGACCAAATGTAGATAACATATCTGTTACTATGACTTATGATGACACAGTACTTTCTACTATTGTACAAACAGAATTAACAGAAATACAAGAAGAATTAACTGAAGTAGTTAAGTTATTATTAGTAGAAACTTTTAAAGAAGAAGTTATTGAAATAAAAACAATGCCTAAAGAATTAGAAATTATGGCAGAAAAAATTACTACAGAAATTATACAAGAAGTTAAAGAGTCTTTTCAACCTCCTCCTATGGTGGCATCTATGCCAGAAGAAGAACCAGAACTTATTGAAGAAGCTACAGAAATTATAGAAAAAATTATACAAGAAGAAAGCACAGAAACTGTATCTAATGTAAAAGAAGAAACACAAGTTGAAAAAAAATCAGAAGTTAAAACAGAAGAAAAAAAATCTACTAGCAAGAATACTACAACATCCGTTGTTTTATCAAA
>Ga0209632_10005468_pt1 | contig 11006 bp, 11 predicted proteins | sample COG_10_FD_184754 | JGI IMG/M metagenome (GOLD analysis project Ga0209632, IMG submission 184754) | Pelagic Microbial community sample from North Sea - COGITO 998_met_10 (SPAdes) (version 2) | ecosystem: Environmental > Aquatic > Marine > Neritic zone/Coastal water | place: Helgoland, sampling...
ACACGGGTTAAAAAATTCGGTCCTGAGCATACTGATGTTGGTGCAACTCATGCTGCCATGGCAATTATTTTCCTTAACCAAGCAGATTTTGACAGTGCCAACAAGCATGATGAAGAAGCTCGAAAAATTCTTTCAATAACAAGAGGCACATATCCAACAAACCTGAACATTGTTTCACGTTTAAGACCAGGACCAACAGAATTGCTACATGCCAAAAATAAAGATTTAAGAATCCCCTAAGCCTAAGGTGTACTCATTGAAGCTAATGCCATTCCCTAGAGAAAGTACCAGTACATTACTGTCATGGATTAGTAATGCTGAGGAGCAACAATTGTGGTCAGGAAATACATTTAAAAACGGATTAAACGAAGAAATTTTCTTACAGCACTTACAACGAAATGATTTATACTCTTTTTCTTTCATCGGAGATAACAGTAAGCTTTTAGCCTATGGGGAAATTGTCCAAAGCAGAGAAAATCAAGTAGTTTTGTGTCGCGTTATTGTTAATCCAAAAGAAAGAAGGAAAGGAATTGGCAAACAATTTGTTGCAAATATAATAGAATGGGTATTTGACGAAAAGAAAATGTATAAAATTACATTAAATGCTCTTGGTCATAACTTACCAGCTCGTAAATGTTATCTTTCACTGGGTTTTCACATTATCGGAGTGAAGAGAAATTATCGTTGGGTAAGTAACCAATGGAGGGATTTAGTAGTAATGGAAAAGTTATCCACTCATTCCTAGTTTAAAAACTCTGATAGCATCAAAAAAATGACGGATTTGTACTTTATGACAGCACAAATGAAAACAAACAGTAATTTCTAATTGCCATTTTAGCGGTCCTTTTTCACAGATGACGGACCATCCAAAGGGAGAAAATGAGCAAGTTTTCGACGCCGCAATTCGTGAATTTAAAGATGAAACCGGAATGAGACCCAATGGACCTCATATTGACTTGGACAATATTATTCAAAAAAATGGAAAACGAGTTTTTGCATGGGCATTCGAAGGAGAATGGAAATACGAACGGATACCAAAATGTAATGAAATAACCTTGGAGTACCCAAAGGGAAGTGGAAAATTATGGACTTTTCCAGAGATTGATCAGGCTATTATGATGAATGCGAAGGAGGCTAAGAAAAAGTTAAGGGCTGAGCAAAAGCCCTTGATTGATCGGCTTCTTACTTACCTTACCGAACAAGACATAAAAACCAATCATTGAAAATTTCCTGTTTTTCCTGTAAGAACATTTTATGCAAAGTAATTCAAAAAAAGAGACTCAACCTCAAAATCTTTCTCAACTTTGGTTTGTTATCCTAATTATTGCTGCGGGCTGGTCTAGATATCTTCCGCTTTCCCACCCTGAGCTTTTTAACTTCACACCCGTACTTGCCCTCTTTTTTATTTCAGGTGCCTATGTAAAAGGACATTTATCATGGATTGGACCTGTTGTTGCAGTGATTGCTTCTGACTTAGTACTCAATCCAAGTTATGGGGCGGGTTTGTTCGAACCATTCACCCTTATCTCCATTTTCGCATATCTCGGTATTTTCTTCTTAGGTAAATCAATTAGATCATCAAAAAAAATCTTTCCGCTTTTTGTGGGAGCACTGGGGAGTGCTCTGTTATTTCACGGAATTACATGTGGGTTTGCATGGTTGATGAACCCAGCATATTCGAAAACGGTTTCGGGATTTTGGCAGGCTCAGTTTTTTGGGGAACCTGGATATGCACCTGCCTATCTGTTTCTCAGAAATTCTATTTTAAGCACCCTTCTATTTTCAGGCATTTTCTCTTGGGTTTTCATTAAAAATAAAGAGAAACAATTTTTTATTGGAAAAACAGTCCAACCAACTAAGGCTTAATTATCCTTTTTTATGAAAAGGTATTCTTTGACGAAAAGCTTCAAATAAACACACTCCAGTTGCTACCGAAACATTTAAACACTCGATAGACCCTCGCATCGGTATGTTTACAAGTTGATCACAGTTATCTGCAGTTAATCTACGAATCCCAGTCTCTTCAGCACCAACAACTAGTCCTAGCGAGCCCTTGAGGTCCGAATCAAAAATTGTGCATTTTGCCTGATCACTCGTACCTACTAATCGAACACCTCGAGCTTGGAGTTCTTTCATAAAACGGGCCAAATTACGAACTCGAGCAATTGGCAAAGCTTCCGCCGCCCCCGAAGCTACATGACGAACAACATCAGTTATACCTACTGATCGGTCAGATGGAATTATAACAAGGTTTACACCCGCGCCATCTGCAGAACGCAGGCATGCGCCCAAGTTCCGTGGATCCTGGACCTGATCCAAGATAAGTAAGAAGGGGTCTTCTTCTAATGAATCCAATATTCCAAGTGCCTCATTCTCATCCAATGTGGATATTCTGGCTTCAGTTTTTGAATGTGTTCTTCGACCCAGTGATTTCGAAAATCTTTTGCCCATCGAAAAATCTTAAATCGGGAAAAGAAAATTAGTCATGAAAATCAGAACCCTGTCCTGTTGCTTTCACATATCCTTGCCTAATACAGAAATCGCCAAAATGTTCATTTTGGTTTCGTAATTCGGAAAATGCTTTCAATACAGGCTTCAATTCAGAAACAATCTCATCATGAGTAATTGCAGGCTTATAAAGTTTGTTCAATCGCATCCCATCCAATCCGGCACCTAGATAAAGATTATATTTACCTGGGGCTTTCCCAACCAAACCAATTTCTCCGAGATAAGGTCTACCACATCCATTAGGACAACCCGTTGAACGAATCGCAATAGATTCATTCCTCAATCCAAGTTCGTCAATGATTGCGTCAAGTTCATCGATTAAATGTGGTAGATACCTTTCGCTTTCAGCAAGAGCCAATCCACATGTGGGAAGAGCTGTACATGCAATCGAATTGAGCCTTAGCCCGGATAATTCCTGCGGAAGCTGGACCTCATGTTGAGATAATATTTGATCAATCCTGACTTTGTCTCCGCTGGAAATACGAGCAATAACTAAATTTTGATTTGCAGTAAGCCTGAATTCACAGGAAATCGAAGATGCAATTTCACTAATGGCTAATTTTGCCTTGTCCCGCAAACGGCCACTCTCAAAAAACAGGCCATATGTCCATGATCCATCCGCATCCTCATTCCAACCATAACGGTCAGTAGTAGATTCAAAAGTAAAATCTCGGACAGGTTGTAATTCCCAGCCTAGTCTTTTGTTTAACTCTTCCTTAAACCATTCTACCCCACGATCCTCGATGGTGTATTTCAAACGAGCATGACGCCGGTCTGAGCGGTCGCCGAAATCACGTTGAATCTTAACCACCTCCTCAGAGACCTGTACGGCTTGATCAGGAGTGCAAAAACCAATAACATCAGCAACTCGCGGAAAGGTGGTGGTTTTACCATGAGTCATCCCCAAACCACCTCCGACTAAGACATTGTAACCAGCAATCTTTCCGCCTTGGGGTATTCCGACATAGCCCAAACAATTAGAGAAAACATCAACGTCGTTTCTGGGCGGTAAAGCCACTGCTATTTTAAACTTTCTTGGTAAATAAGTCTTTCCGTAAATAGGCTCCTCTGTTTTTTCTCCAACAACTTTAGCTTTTTCTCCATCCAACCATATTTCCGCATATGCAGATGTTTGTGGAGTTAAATGATCATGAATTTGTTGAGCTAATTTCAAAGCTTCTCCATGAAGTTCAGATTCAAATGGATTCGAAGGAGACATCACATTTCGGTTTACATCCCCACATGCAGCCAATGTGTCGAGAAGAGTGTCATTAATCTCTTTCATTGTTTGCTTAAGGTTTGACTTCACAACCCCATACAATTGGAAGGCCTGCCTCGTTGTTAACTTCAAGGAGTTATCTCCAAACTTATCGCATAACTTATCTATTCCAAGCCATTGCTTAGGTGTACATACACCGCCTGGAACTCGTACTCTGATCATAAAGGAAAATGCTTTTTCTTTTTTCTCTTTTATCAATGCGGCACGCTCGTCTCGATTGTCTTGCAGATAAGTTCCGTGAAATTTAGTAAGCTGTGCGTCGTCGGCTGAAATGGCACCAGTGGAAGTATCCGATAAACCTTCTAAAATGGTACCACGAAGAAAATTACTCCCTTCTTTGATACTTTCGTTTTTAGCTAGCTTTTTGCTTTTTTCAGGATCAGAAATCATAAAATATCAAAATAACTTTTTTTGTACAATTAGCAAGAGTTCTCAAAATGATTTATTCAGTCTATCAAGTGTTCAGACAGGAACATCATCAAGTTTAAGGGAAGGATTAAAACTTAACGATTGCTCATCGTTTGACCACGTATTCTCTGAATCAAGACAAGATGCAAACGCGATCATTGTTGCATTATCTCCGCTGTGCCTAGGTTGTGCGCAAAGAAGAGGAACACCTTTATCTTCAGCAATTTTGTTCATCTCGCTTCGAAGAAACTTATTGTTGGCAACTCCACCGGAGAGACCAATACTTTTATAATTACACTGCTCAAATGCATGACTTGTTTTTCGAACTAATTGTTGAACCGCCGCCCACTGATATGAAGCGGATAGATCGGCGTAATGATTTTCGACCTCCGACTCACTCATTTTCTTGAGGGTGTAAAGCAAGCTGGTTTTAAGTCCGGAAAAACTGAACTTCATCTCTTTTTTTTCTGGGAAAGCTATTGGAAAATCGTAAGCGTTTGGATCACCTTCATTGGCCCTTTTTTCTAATTCAGCCGCACCTGGATAGGAGATCCCGAGTAACTTAGCCCCTTTATCTAATGCCTCGCCTGCAGCATCATCCATGGTTTGTGCAATAATTGAAATAATATATTTTTCATCTAGTGAGAAAAGCAGAGTATTTCCACCAGATACTAAAAGTCCCAAGTGAGGAAGAAATTTAATCAAGGACTCTTTGGATAAAGAATTTTCAGAAATAAATGGAGAAAACGCATGCCCACGCAAATGATTAACACCAACAACCGGTACATCCCATAACAAACCGAGTGATTTCGCGACACTTATACCAACGCCCAAACAGCCGACTAAACCTGGTCCACAGGTAACAGCAATCTTGCTTACAACATCTGATAATAAATGTTTCTCCCGAGCAAGGCTGAGAAGTGGAAAAAAGTTATTCAAGTGTTCAGAAACCGCAATATCTGGTACGACACCTCCATACTCGGAGTGCTTAATGATTTGAGTATGTACCCACTCTCCAACGATTCCTACTTCAGCATCATACAAAGCCAAAGCAGATTCATCGCATGAACTTTCAATTCCCAAAATCATATATTTTTTACATTATTTTTATCAGATTCAATCAAAAGTAATTTCTTTGCTTCCAATAATTGAACATCCGCTATGGGAGCAAAATCAAACTGCGACTTAAATTCCTCACTGTTCATAATGTCCAGGCTGTATCTCTGAATCCTTAACTTAGTTTCATTCTCATCAGAACATTTAACCAAAACATCTGGCGTCACACCCTGTTCATGTATTGTAGATCCATCCGGCAGAAAATACATCGCTGTGGTTAATCGTAGACCAGATTGATTTTCAGTCGGAAAGATAGTCTGTACTGAGCCTTTTCCAAATGACTGCTCTCCAACTACTTTTGCTCTACCTGAAACCGATAATGCACCTCCAACAATCTCAGATGCACTTGCACTTCCTTCGTTCATTAAAACAGCGACTGGCAAATCTGGCAGCAGGGGAACAGAATGACACCTGTAATTACGGACCTCATTTTCATCCCGGCCCTTAATTGTTACGATAAGTTGATCTCTTGGTAGAAACAAGTCCGCGATTTCAACCGCTGCAGATAGAAGACCACCCGAATTATCCCGCAAATCGAGAACGAGGCTCGTCATTCCCATTTCAAGAAGTTCAGTAATTGCATCCGTGCACTCTTTTCCTGAGCGAGAAGTAAACTGTACCAAGCGAAGGTATCCGGTGTGGTTTTGATCAACAACTATCCCTTCTACACTTGATATTGTGATTTTTCGACGATTTACATTTAAATCATTCAATTTATTGTTTCGTGAACGAACAGTTATATTAACCGAGGTGCCTTCTTCGCCTTTAATCTTACTGCTAACCTCCGGTAAATCCCAATTTCCGATATCAATACCTTCTACTTTTGCTATGTAATCCCCCACACACAAACCAGACTCTTCTGCAGGCCCATCTTCGAAAACTCTAGTAATCAAAACCCCGCCCTCCACTTTTCGAATCATAACTCCAATTCCAACATATCGGCGATGAGTGTCATCTTTAAAGGAAGTATACTCCTCAGGTTTATAATAATTAGAGTGCCTGTCGAGCTTGGTAATCATACCCGATATCGCATTATCGGTTAGTGCTTGGTATTGCGATTTATTTTCATCGACATACTGTGTGTTAGTTATACGAAGAGTTTCACCAAATCGAAGCAATGAACGCCAATAGTTTGCATTAAAAAAACCCTGCATAGTGGGATCAAACCAAGTTTTGCTAATCAAAAATGATATTATAAATGACAGGACTCCCCATATTAATAATTGTTTAAACTTCACACTTAATCATTTATCCAAGCGAGTATACAAAGCCAATGACAAAGGAAATATTTAGCATGCAAAGGGCATTCAATTTAGCATTAGAAGGAAGATCAATTATGCCAACCGATGAATTTGTTCGCTTTGCATTGTATCACCCAAACCATGGATACTACACTTCTGACACAAGACGGGTTGGAAAAGGACGGAATACTGATTTTTATACTTCAAACTCTCACGGAAAACTTTGGGGAGAACTAATCATAGAAGCATGTTCTAAAATCCTTGGTGATGAACAAATTAAAGATCATTCATTCGTTGAAATTGCAGCAGAGCCTAATTGCTCAATACTGAAAGGAATAGATACACCCTTTAAATCTACAAGCATTATTAGGTTGGGCGACAAGGTGAAAATCCCAAGCAAATCAGTTGTCTTCTCCAACGAATGGCTTGATGCACAACCTTTTAAACGATTTCGGTTTAACAAGAAAAAGAGAAGCTGGCTAGAAATGGGCGTCACATTCAAGAATAATATTTTCCAAGAGTTAGAACTACCGCAATCGGATGCGCCAATTAATTTCCCCAAAGTATCTGCCGATGGGTATACGATTGATTGGCCAACTGGAGCTTACGATGCTCTTAATTCTGTCGCATCACAAACATGGAAAGGCCTGTTCCTAACTTTTGATTACGGTCTGTCTCGTGAAATCATCTTTAAGGAAAGACCAACCGGAACCGCTAGGAGTTATTACAAACATCAAATTTGTGAAAGTTTATTCACTCAAGTTGGAAAGCAGGACTTAACATGTCATTTATGCTGGGATGACTTGAGGGAATGCCTACATAAAAAAAATTTCTCAGAAGTTAAACTAGAAACACAAGAATCTTTTCTGATGAATCATTCGCAACGGAAAATTAAACAAATATTTGAGTCTACTGATAATCCGATGAACCAACAAATGCTTAAACTTAGGGAATTAATTCATCCCCAGCATTTTGGCGGGAAATTTCAAGCTCTGTGGGGGGTGAGAAAATAACCGAAATTTAAAAATATGCTTAGGGCAAACCGGTACCAATTGAGTTAGGGAATTCAAAAGGCATTCCTATTTCATACATACTGCGAATTTCTAATTCATCTAAAACTCCGTCGAAAACACCAAACTCATCAATACTCCCTTTGAATGCGAGTCCTTTTTTGTCAACAAGTTGCGCTGGGGAATGACCAATCATTGCTTTTGGGAAATTAAGGACAACAATTTCATTAAGTTTTTCACGACTGAATGAACGTCCGTTTACATAGTGAGAGATAATTCCCAACTTTGCATTATAAGTTGTAACTACATGAGACCAGCGACTTAATTTGTCAGAACGAAAAGCAACTGCTGATTTGTAATGAATATTTTCTCTTGCACCTCTTGTGCTAAGAACGATTTGACCAGTCCGATTAATACTCCAAGAGGTAGAACCAATACTTTTAGGTTCACTACATAAGATTGGAGCGATATCTTGCTTAAGGGAGTCTAGTTTAATCCAAGCGGAAAAAGTAGCAGATTTAAGTTGCGAAGGAAGTTTTAAGCGAACACGGTCATTTTGCCTATTAAAAGAAAGTGCACCCTTTCCAGGCCAGCGCCCTTCGCCCCATTTACATCCAACAATCGCACCATTTTGGACCATAGAGTTAGCAAGACTTTCATTTTTGAGAATCCTTGACCATGGGCTATGATTATCAAATGTGAAATAAAGAATTGTTTTAGGATCAGCAGAAATAGCATTACTTAACTCCACCCAAGCTTCATGCCTTCTATGAGATTCTTCCATGGACCGAAAGGCTAAGTCAGCAGCACTAATGAAAGGTTCACTGGGCATTTCCACCCAGTTGGCATAACCATAAGGATCAATAAAGATGGATTCTCCTCTTCGCAACTCGCGGGTTATGCTATCACCAGAATCAGTTTGTCCTTCATAAATAACTTTCCCCTCATAAACAAAAAGTTCAGTAGAACCGCCTGCATGAACATTCAGTCCGAAGTCAGTACCCAAATCGATAACTCTTCCCTTAGGTAAATTTATAGCAAAACCAGTTGCAACTTTAGGAACAACCGCTCTTAGCTTCCCCTTAAGCAGAGAGCCTTCATTTGGGGTTTCAGTAGAAAACTCAACAGGCCCCTCTAAAACAACCGTAGCACCTTGAAGAAACTCAACCTGAGCAAGCCCACTTTCAATTTGCAACAACCCAGCTTCAAGTGTGTCTCCAAGTATTGGCTGAAAGTCAGCTGATTGATCCCAAACGATACCAACAGACTTTGTTAGAACTGCTACAGTATCTCTGCCCCCCGCCGGATCCGAGAAAGGAGGTAGAGTTTCTTCAGTTTGGATATCACTGGTGGAAGATAGATGGAACTCATCAAATAAAGACCTGAAATCTTTAGTGAAGAAAAGACCAAGAACTAAAACTGCAGCGATTGCTAAAAATGACTTGGTAAAAGATATAATTGGATTGGGTTTTTCCTCGATGGCACCATCTAAATCATCCCCGATTAACTCTTCTGCATAATGATGAAGGCTTGCAGACATGTCCATAAACTCAATGTAGTGCATTCTTACATCACCATTACAAGCAATCCACTTTTCAAGTTTATCGAGTTTGTCTTTGGGCAAGTTATTCTCTACCAAAGCATCGAGCATATCGTGCAATTCAAGAAACTCTTGATCAGTTAATTTACTCATGCTTTCTCGGTGGCAAGCTCAAAGGAGACGCAATCGAATAATGTTTTGCGAATACGATTTAAAGCTTTGTAAGCCCCTTGTATAGTTCGCCCCGATGCCTGTGCGGCAGCAGTGACATTCTTCCCAGACTCATAACGCGTCAAAACCATTCTACGGTCTCTGTCGTTTAATTTTTGAAGACATCTAGACAATGCTCCATGTCGATTGTCTAACTCCTCTTCTGCTTGAATTCGAGTTTGGGAAATCACGTCTAAAACTTCCTGATTAAACACGACTTTCGAGGTAGCGAATTTTTTTCTAGCAGCCCGCACTTTCCAATAAGCAATTTGACAAGCCCACGAATAAAAGTTTGTTCCGGTTTGAAAGTCAGAAAACTTTTCACAAATTGTGACGCTGGCTTCCTGTAAAATATCTTCAGCATCGCTTCTAGATGGGACAAGGGTATGAATGTAAGCAAATATTCTCCTTTGGTACTTCATCATTAACTGAACCAATTCAGACGACCTGTCTTGCTCACCTTCTTTCATTCCTTCGAAATTAAGCTGCTTGCTTAACCTTTCCTTTTGAAATTCTTGTTTTCGTAACATTTGACTCAAATTTTTCAAATTTGTTTAAGCCCCTACGTTCAACCTCGCGAATTGCTTTTTCCAAACTTTTAGAAGAGAGTTTAATCATCTTCGTTTTAGCTCTCTTACTATTAGCTTGGTCAGCAACCTCAGTCATTTTGTAATAAATTGTTCCACCAGGAGATTGGGAAAGGCGAGTGGTAAGCTGTTTATTAGACTTACGTCTTCTTCGTGTTCTCTTCACACTGTTTGGAGGGTGCTTTTCGCTACCTTCGCTATCATCTCTTGTTAAATCTCCATGTGCTTCATCCAAAAGTCTTACCAATGTACTTTCATCAAGATATTTATTACCAAGGTCATTACAGGCAAAGCCATCATCATACACAACTTCTTGATGTGGATCGCTTATGGTCATTATCTTGTGGGCTGAGCCTAAAACCCCCTTGAAATCCTTCCAAAACCATTGTACTGCCTGTTGTACTGCTTTCTTTCTACTGTTCCCATAAACGGGTTTGGTAGCGATAAAAGTTCTATTTGGTCCTAGTCGTGCCTCGATCAAATATTTGGTATCATAAATTAAACGAAAATAATCATCGTAATCAATCTTAAGAGTTATGTCGTATTTAAGGAAGTCGTTTACTTTCATCATGTCTTTGAATCTCCTGTTAGGCGTTAAGAATAGGGTTACTATGTCCTCTCTAAAATGAGAGTACTAACCTAATAGCAGTGCTAAAAGTAATTTAGACAAAAATAATCGCTTACTTACATAAAATTTATATTAATCATTAGATTGTAATAATTTATGAAATAAATTACTCAGCCAAGAGATTTTGTATTTCACCCTTTAATCGATTGCCGATTTTAGGCGAAAACCCCACATGTACATGCCTGATAATTCCTTTTTGATCTATAACCACCGTTTTAGGAATTCCTTTTACTTTATAGTCACCACCGATCATACGCGTTTCGTCCATTATTACAGATAAAGTTTCGAGTTGTTTATTCTTTAGGAATTTAGAAATTACTTTCGGGGACTCCCCCTGATTAACCGCAAAAAGAGCAACTTTATTTTGATTGAAACCCGAAGTTGCTTTTAGCAATTCTGGTAAAGCACGAACACATGGTCCACACCATGTTGCCCAAAAGTCTAAAACAATTACTTTTCCCTTGTAATCAGAAAGTTTG
>Ga0209632_10005470_pt1 | contig 11001 bp, 9 predicted proteins | sample COG_10_FD_184754 | JGI IMG/M metagenome (GOLD analysis project Ga0209632, IMG submission 184754) | Pelagic Microbial community sample from North Sea - COGITO 998_met_10 (SPAdes) (version 2) | ecosystem: Environmental > Aquatic > Marine > Neritic zone/Coastal water | place: Helgoland, sampling...
AAAAATATAATGCCTAAATTGAGCAGTGAAGAACCAAGCATAGCCATCATTATAAAAATGTAGGAATAAAAATTATATTATTTAACCGCACTACTTAAATGTAATAGCCTTATTTATTAACTTTTCAGGATATTGCATTTGTTTTAATACCTCTAAACCGCCCTTAGTTTTAGAAATACCATCTGTAATTTTATAATTATAGCATAATTTATTATTTTTCAATTCTGTTTCCATATGGAAATTTTTAATATTTTCATTTGAATCCAATTTCTCACAAACATCGATAAAGTGCGTTGTTAAAATAAATTTGACATTATTATTTTTGGTTAAATAATCTATGAATGCATATGCACTTGCAGAAGCTTCATCAGGATTTGTACCAGAATATAATTCATCAAATAAACAGAAATGCGTACATTCCAGATCACTATTTACATTTTCAATAATATTTTTGCATCGCCTTGCTTCAGCTTGAAATAAACTATCTCTGCTAGAGGTATCAGGTATGTTAATATAACAATGCAAATACTTAAAAGGGTCAATAGATGCACTCTTATAAAATCCAAGACCCATTTGCTGCGAAAATATTATATTTAATAATACTGTTTTAATAATTGTAGTTTTTCCAGCAGCATTTGGACCAGTAATAAGATAATTTTTATCAATAATAACATCATTTTTCACTACATCAGGACTATTATGTAATGATGGATACAATACATCATTGAATCTTAATTTATTATCTGTAAACTTACAAAAATTTACATTCTTACTTTTTAATAGTTTTTTCAATTCACATACATTACTAACATAGCCATTAAATCCAAGACTAAATAATAAGGCTGATTTTAACGAATCATCGTATCGTGTGCGATGAAATTCTCTCATCAAACGACCAATTTGATTTATATTTTTATAAAAAGATAGATTGTATTGTATATCAACCAATTTGTTTAACCTATCATAATGCGATTCTAATATTTTTTTATTTTTAATGACATCCTTATTAAAATTCTTATATGAAGATAAACTGTCTGAACACGTTAAATAATGCTCCATGTTTTTAATTGTATTTTTAATGTATGTTTTTGTTTCATCAAAAAAAACATGTATTTCTTTTTGATTTTTATAAAATTTTCTACAAGACATACAATTTTGATACATTTGAAAACAATAGAATGCTAAACTAAAAATTAAATAAAATTTTTTATTTAATCCAACCTTATTAAAGTTTTTAAAAAAATTACCTACAGCATGTTTTCCCATAATTTCACTTATGGTTTTTTTATATTCTTTTACATTTACAGGTATTCCCTTTAATTTTAATATAATAAAAGGAATAATGAGTATTATAATAGGCGATAATAATGCTATGACAGGAGAAGTAATATTGTATATTGAAAGATAACATAAAAATTTAGCATTTGTATTAAAAGATTGTAGATACTTAAAATCAACAAAATGATATTTAGTTAAAAAATCATTATTATTCATAATAACAAACCATTCTTTAGAGAATGTTTCATTATTGTTTGTTTCATTATTAAATTCTATTTTTTTATATAAATTCTTAGAATCTTTCAAGAAATTAATATCATCGGTATAATATTTGGACCATTGATTACACACTTGTTTTGATATAGCATCGTTTGGGTTAAATAACTCGTGATAGATTGGTTTACAATCTTCATTATGAACTTCTGTTAATTCTAAATCGCTTACAATATCTTTATCTAACATTTCTTTTTTTTTTAAATATGATATCGGTAAATTAAAATAATCATTAATTGTATTTTCATCATACATTAATAATAAATTTTATTTAAAAATAACAAATTTAACTTAATGAGGTATTAACTTGGAATTCTTTTATTTCTGTTCTATAGTATTGTTCAATTTCTTTTACTTTTGGAACGTCAAATTTAGTTATAAAATTGATGCCAGTCCCTTTTCTCCCCCATCTACCTGAACGTCCAATTCTATGCAGATATGTTCTGGGACATTTCGGTATATCAAAATTTATAACAGTGCTAACTTGCTGAACATCGATTCCTCTTGCCGTAACATTTGAAGAGATAAGAACGCGATATTTACCATCAATGAAATCTTTATAACCATTTGTTCTATCTTCTTTTGACATATTTCCATGAATTCTACATACAGGGAAATTATCCTCTATAAGAGCTTTATATAGATCTTCTACACGATTAGTACTATTACAATAAATTATACATTGTGATACTGATATTAACGTGTATAAATCCTTTAATGCCTCAAACTTCGAGCGTTCATCATCAAAAGCAATATAATATTGTGCTATGCCCTCAAGGGTCAACATTTCAGTTTTGACAAGTATTTTAATTGGATCTCGCATAAATTTTTTAGTCATAGTTTCTATTTCTGTAGGCATTGTTGCACTAAATAAACATATTTGTATGTCATTATTTAAATATTGGAATATTTCATAAACTTGCTCCTTAAATCCAACCGATAACATTTCATCAGCTTCATCTAATATCATTAGCTTAATACTCTTATAATCTAAATGATTTCTACGCATTAGGTCGTATACTCTTCCCGTGCACCCTATAACAACATGCGGTGTATTATTTTTTAAATCACTAATATCTTTTTCAAGATAAGTACCGCCAATAAATAATTTAACATCAATCTCCATATTTTTTGAAAGACTGCAAATAACATTATAACTTTGAATTGCTAGTTCTCTTGTAGGCGATAAAAGCAATATTTGTGTTGTATTATCGTCTACATTTATGCGTTGTAATGCACCGATAGAAAATGCACCTGTTTTTCCTGTTCCGGATTGTGCTTGTGCTATAATATCTTTACCATTAATTATTGAAATTATGGATTTTTGTTGTATAGGACTAGCTTTAGAAAATCCATGAGAGTAAATACCTCTTAATAAATTTTCGTTTAAATTTAAATTAGAATCCTCCCATGTTTCAAATGTTTCGTATTCTTTTTTATCGATTATCTCGTCATCCTGTAATGTAGTTTCTACTAATGAACTCATGTAATTAATAATTATTTAATATGTTTAAGTATGTATATATTTAATATTAAATTGATATAAAAATTATAATATTAAAAGTATAATTATAGTATGGCAACCAAAGTATACAAAATAGATGAAATTGAGAAAATTAGTATTGATAATATTACATTACCTGAAGAAACACTTGAAATGATTGAGATGCTTTCAAATACGGTAGGTGCCACTACATACTCAAAAACACCTGTGTTTGTTAAAAAAAAAGAAATTAAAAGAAAAGAACCAATTGCTCCTTTAAAAAAAACAGAGATGAACGTGAATGAAGGTATAGACAAAACTATAAGTGAATTACGTTCTTTACTTAATAAATTAACTAACGTTAATTATGAAAAAATTACACCAAAAATTCAGGAGAATGTTCAACTAATTATAGACACTAATGATGAAACACATATTAATAAAATATGTAATTTTATTTTTGATACAGCTAGTAGTAATAAATTCTATTCCGAGATATATGCTACTCTTTATGGTAGTATGATTAGTGAATATAATATATTAAAAAATATATTAGATAATAATATTAACACGTATTTGGAGTTATTTGAAAACATAGAGTTGGTAGATCCAAAAGAGGATTATGATCGGTTTTGTAAAGTAAATGTAATTAATGAAAAAAGAAAAGCTACTAGTTTATTTATAACAAATCTTATGAAAAATGAAACGATTGATGTAGATATAGTATTAAATATGCTTTCAAAACTACATACATTATTGGAAAATAATTTAGATAGTGATAATAAAAAGGTTGTAGAGGAGATTATTGAGAATATTTATCTGGTAGTCACGACTGGTATGAAAAAAATCAAAGATAAAGTGGGTAATTTTGAGGATAAGTTTAATACTATGCGTGACAAACCAGGGTTGTCTAACAAGGCCAGGTTTAAATATATGGATTTAATAGATATTATAAAACAAAATTAAAGAACAATATTAATATTAATATTAATATTAATGGAAGAAAATATAGTTTATAATTTAAATCGTGTTAATTTAGATCGAAATACTAACATTGACATACACCAACTTTATGAAGATTATAGTATTAATTTTTCTGATGAAGATAAACATTTAGCATATGAAATGAATTATTTATATAATTGTAATGTTGGTGAATTGAAAAAAATTATTGAATATTATAATGTGCATGATGAAAAATTAAGATATAAGTTAAATAAAAAAAGAAAGGATGAAATAATAAACACAATACTTGATTATGAAAAAGACATAGATAATAGTGATATAGTTTATAGAAGAAAAAGGTTGTGGCTTCATTTGAAGGAATTAAAAAGCGATAAGTATTTAAGTAAATATATTATATTTAATTAATATAATGGTTTTATCAAGGATTAATAATAAAATAAATTATATTGAATCTGACAAAATTGAAGAAACAGATTTGAATTATTCAGCGGCCCAATATGAGATGACGATACTTGAAAATGTAATTAATATAGCGGTAGGAAAGGCTAATACAGATTATATTGATAATAATATAGTATTCTACTCTATATATTTAGTTTTTAAAGATAAAATAATCTCAAGGATAGGACTTTATGAGATTGAATCAAATAATGTAAATAAATATTTAGATGATGACGGTGATTTAAATATAGAGTTATTGGAGATGCCTTTGCTATTTTCTTTTATTACAGAACAATATTTAGCAGAAAAAACTGTAGAAATGGTGCAATTAGAGGATACACAAACAATAAAGCCTCCTCGTTCGATTGTTGAAGAAGCATATGACGAAAGTAAAAGTGAAACATGGATAGAAAAGTATTTACATTCTAATAAATATAAAATAAAAGATAATGCGGGTGGTGGTGATTGTTTATTTCATGTTATAGTAGACGCGTTAAGTGAGGTAGATTCAACCGTGACTGTAGATTCGCTTAGAAAAATATTAGCAAATAATGTTACGGAGACAGTGTATAGAAACTACAAGGAATTGTATGAATCCTATATGATAAGTATTAAGTCTGATACAAATAAGTTGAACGAACTTAATAAAAGAAATAAGGAGTTGATAGAATTAATGAAACAAACGAAGGATCGCGCGGTACAAAGTGAATTGGTTAAAGAAGCTAAATTAGTTAAAGAAGAATATAGTAAAATTAAGGAAGAGAAAGCAGTAACGAATGAGTTGTTATCGGATGTCAAATTTATGAAAAATATAAAAAATATTAGCAAACTAAAAGAAAAGGTACAAACATGTGAATTTTGGGGTGAAGCATGGAGTATATCTATATTGGAGCGTGTAATGAACATTAAGTTGATCTTATTTTCAGAACAATCCTATTTAAATGAAGACATAGATAATGTTTTACAATGTGGTGAAGTAGATGTTATTCTACAAAACAAAGGTATATTTAGACCAGATCATTATATTTTTGCTGATTATAATGGTTGGCATTATAAGTTAATTATGTATGATAGTAAACCGCAATTATCGTTTGTTGAGATACCGAATAAGATTAAAGAGTTAATCGTGCATAAATGTATGGAAAAACAAGGAGGTGCGTATGATTTAATTCCTGAATTTAATCAATATAAAAAATTGATTCAACAAACTAAATCTGAAGATTCTAAGGACGAGGATATGACAGACATAGAACAAAGTTCTCAAGGTTTATATACCGATGATGTGGTATTCCAATTTTACTCTAAATCCAACGATAAACCTTTGCCTGGTAAAGGCGCAGGGGAAACAATACCGAAAGATATAGTTAAAAAGTTCTCGGAACTTTCAAAGATTCCGTCGTGGAGACGAAAGCTTTCGAACTTTTGGGAGAGTGAATTTGTCTTGGATGAACATAAATGGTTATCTGTGGAACATTATTATCAAGGATCCAAATTTAAGAATGGTAATAATAAATATTATTTAGAATTCTCTTTGGATTCCGGAAGTATTTTATCCAAGGATCCGATTAGAGCCAAAGCGGCAGGTGGTAAAACAGGTAAAATTGGTAAAACAATGATTAGACCAAGTGATATTAAGATGGATGAAGATTTCTTTACATCTGGTAGAAGCATAGAAGAAATGAATCGTGCACAATTAGCGAAATTTACGCAATCAGAAGAATTAAAAGATATGTTAATAAAAACACAAAACGCAAAATTGGTTCATTTCCAGCGAGGTTCCGAACCAATTGAGTTTACCAATTTAATGAAAATTAGACATGATCTTATTAAATAAATATATTTATAATTAATGTAAAAATATGATTATAAATATATTATATGGAACTATCTCAACATACGCGTGATTACATAAATTCTGTGAATCTAAATACAAGTATAAAAAATAAAAAACGTTACACGAAAATTTTAAAACAATTATATGCAGAAATGATTGATAGTAAGGAAATAGTAGATAATATATGTTTGTCTGACATTAACAAAGGATTTATTATTGAACAAGTAAACATTAGAGATGTAGCTTGGGTTCCAGACGAAATACAAGAACATATTAATTTTTCTACATACTACACATTAAAATACAAGAAAAGAATAAATAATTTGTATAATATATCTTTATGTTTTTATTTAGAAGAAAGTAACATTAATAATGTTAAAAATATAAAAAACTATATTAAACTTATTTTAACATGGTTTACATTTATAGTTAAATATAGTATCAGCAAATGTTCTAATAATATAAATGTTAAATTATATTTAACCGATTATAAAAAGTTTCTACCACAATCTGCGGTAAAAATAATAGATAGAGAAAATGTTAATTCAGGTTATACATCAAGATGTGCGGAAAATAATGAGATTGTTATTTATCGTAAAGAAGAATGGTTTAAGGTTCTGATTCACGAATCTATGCATTATTTAGGTTTAGATTTTAATGATAACAGTTATAATCATAATTTACGTTCAATCTTTCCTATAGAAAGAAGCGATATGTTATTATCGGAATGTTATGCGGAGTCATGGGCACGAATTTTTAATATTTATTTTATATCATTAATACAAACATCTAACTATACAGAGTTTAAAAAACTTATGTCTTATTACTTTGATTACGAAGCATATTTTTCTGCATTGCAATGTAATAAGGTTTTGGAATTTATGGGTTTATCTTATTCAGATTTAATTGGTAAGGATGATGTATCTATAATAAGAAGAAAACTTTATAAAGAACGGAGCAATGTTTTTAGTTATTATGTTTTAACTTGTGTTATAATGAATGATCCAGTAGAATTTATTATATGGTGTAAAGAAAATAATACTAATTTCATTAAAATGGATTTAAAAAATATAAAAGGATTGGAAGAATATATTATGAATAAATACAATACTGTTATGCTGTTAGAACGTTTTACAGAACTACAGGAATACGATAATTTAAGTAGATCACTTAGAATGAGTATCATTGAAATAATATAAAATTGATTCTTATTTAATTTCATTATGCCAAAGTAAGAATGGGAGTAAGATGCTTAAATAAATTCATAAATAAATATTGTAAAAAAGCCATCAGTAAAATACAATTAAATGTGTTATATGGAAAGAAATTAGCAATTGACACAAATATTTACATGTATAAGTTTACCGAAAACAATGAATTAATTGAACAGTTTTATTTAATGATTTCATTGTTTAAACAACATAATATTAAACCTATATTTATATTTGATGGCAAGATAGATAGCGATAAAATGAATACAATACTAAGACGGAAACATAATAAAATTGTTGCAGAAAACAAATATAATGAATTACTTTTAGATACTGATCCGAACGATAAAGAAATGGTTTTATTAAAAAAAAAATTTACGAAAGTTCCAAGGATTATGTTTTACGAAGTTAAAAAACTGATAGATATTATGGGTGAAACTTACATTGATGCACCATATGAAGCAGATGAGCTTTGTAGTTGGTTAGTTAAGAATAATTATGCATACGGATGTCTGAGTGAAGATACTGATTTGTTTGTCTATGGTTGCCCAAGAGTTTATAAAAGTATAGATCTTAATACAGAAACCTTATTTAGATATGATTATTATAGTGTTTTAAAACAAATGAACATTGACGATGTGAATTTTAAACAACTATGTTTAATCTCAGATAATGATTATAATAATAACAATAAAGGATTTCATTATTATTATTTTATTTATAAAAAATACAAAAGTACCGGTTTTGTTGAAACATTCTATGATTGGTTAATTATAAATAATTATAATTTCAATTATAGATTATTATAATTTTAATTATAGATTATTATCAAACTTGTATAAAAAATTCCTTTTACCAAAAGCATTTGATTATCATATAGATAATAAGAAAAAATTTAATAAAAATGACCTTATTAAATTTTTAAAAAACTACAATTTTATATTTATTTGATTTATTTGGTAACCGAAACATTAAGTTCCTGTCCGAGCTTCTGGAAATGACGACTCATATACTTCTGTAGGTTAAAGTATGTAAGTTCATCAGTGCTGGTGAGAGAAAGGAGTTTTTTTAGCTTCTCATCCGCGAGAATCCTGCGACCATTGCTTGGATCCTGTAGTTTGTTAGCACGAATGTATGAATTAATTTCACGTGTTACTTCCGTACGAGCAAGTTCCGAACCATGCGCCTTGCCAAGAAAATCCGCTAGTTCATGGCTGATTAGCGTAGGCTTTACGAAACCGCTTGGCTGACGAGTAGTTGTCTTGCGCTTACGTTTGTTAGAATTTTTCTGTGCGTTCTTAAGATCGCGTTCGGTCTTTTTCTGAAGTTGCTTGAAGTCCTGAAGAAGATTAGAAAGATTAGTGCGAATGCCAGCAAGTCTTACCTGAAATTCCGCAAAATCTTTTAGTGTGTCTAGCTGAGCATCTTCTACCGGTGCTGTGGCGGCTGTGGCGGCTGTGGCGGCTGTGGCGGCTGTGGCGGCTGTGGCGGCTGTGGCGGCTGTGGCGGCTGTGGTCGATGCTGGTTCAGGAGTGGGAGCAGGAGTAGGAGCGGGAGTAGGAGGGGGCGGTGGCACATTTACCGCAGACGAAGCAGGTGTAGAAGCGCCTTTAGTTTTCTTTGCTACAGGTTTCTTTGCTTTTGTGGCGGCAACAGGTTCAGTGGCATCGACTGTGGATTCAACTGGTTGCTTCTTTGGAGGCATATAATGTGTATATACAATTCGTTTTTAAGTAATTTATAGCAATATATATTATATTATTACTTATAATGGTATGACTGAATGATATAACCAGGGCATTGAGACAGCCGCATCATTTGAAACCAATGTTAGTGCAGTCAAAACGTATATTGCACCTAACGATTTCGCTTCATTATCAAGTCCAGAATCTACAAATTTATTAATTACGTTTAAAATAGACTTTTTCAAGAAAAATCTGTCATAATTTAGGATATTGTATAAATTAATACTTCCAAATGGATCACCATTAGGTGATATATTATGTTTTACATTAGGTGTCAATTGCAACCTATAATTCCATATATCGTGTAATTCTCTAATGTATCGGATCAATTGTTGTTTCTCTAAATCATAAAACCATTTATAATCTGTATAATTTCCTAATTCATCTATTTTATTAAATGTAGATATAACATTTAATTCAAATGTTTTTAAAGGAGAAATTATTTCTTCTTTTATTTTTGTTTCAATCGGTATCTTTAGCAACTTACTTAATTTAATTATATTTCTTAACTTCCTCCTCATTTTAGGTTCTATTGTTTTTCTATTATAAGGATTTAGTTTGTTATCTTTTTTAAAAATGTATTCATATAACGATGAAATATTGTATCCATAAATAATATTATCCTCATTGTAGCTAAAAAATTGTGTAAAAGGTATGTCTTCAATTGGTTCCAATGAAAGGAAATCTGTTTCATTTACACACAATTTCCTGTTTTTAAACGCAGGTCCATGTGATGTTATGTATCGTAAAACAAAATGTGTTCTTAGGTTTTTTTGTATTTTTATCAGTTTATTGGAAAAATATAAGTATCTATATATTTTTTCTATTAATTCACTCTTGTTTCCTTTTTTTAGGATTCCATATTTAGCACATATTTGTTTTAATTGTGGAACCTTATAATCCAATGTCATCAGATTATTGTATTCATGATACTTTGGTATTGTAAAATCTTTGTTAAATACTTTTTTTGGTTTATTAACACTCACAACCGGCAATTTATATTTTTTTAATATTATTTCTAACGATTGTTTATTCATTATATATATATTTACATAATAGTTTAAAGTGTTTTACACAATTATATATCTTGTCTCTACATAAATAAATATATTGTAGGTGTTGTCATAAATAAGAACGAGAATTTATATTTCTGTCTATTACTTTTTAATTTAAAATAAAATTGAAATAAAGAGAATACATCATAATAATTTATATCAACATGTCTAAATACACAGAACAACCGATTATTGAGGGCAAGTCGCTTAACGTTTCGAACGATGTATCGCTTGGAAAACTCAAGGCGAACAGTGCCGGCGGAAAGAACGTTCCAATCTATAATACTCATCAACGTCGCAATCTTCATCTGTCTACACCTCTGATGTTGACGTGGGGTGTAAATGAAAATGATTTTGATGGAAATGGGAAGGTATCATATGATATGTCGCTTCAATTTCCAAATGAAGATTATAGTACCGATAACACAACACAGTTCCTCAAGAATCTAACTCAATTGGAGACATTTATTAAGAACTCTGCTATGGAAAATTCTAAGGATTGGTTTAATAAACCTAAAATGACGGAAGAGGTTATTGAAGCTCTTTACACACCGATGATCAAATATCCTAAATGTCCTCAAGGACACCCTAACCAAGGTGAAGTTGACACCTCGCGGGCACCTAGTATTCGTGTAAAAATCTCTTATTGGAATGACAATGGGTTTGATGCTGAGGTATATGACACTAAGCAAAAGATGTTGTTTCCAAATGAAAG
>Ga0209632_10005474_pt1 | contig 10999 bp, 5 predicted proteins | sample COG_10_FD_184754 | JGI IMG/M metagenome (GOLD analysis project Ga0209632, IMG submission 184754) | Pelagic Microbial community sample from North Sea - COGITO 998_met_10 (SPAdes) (version 2) | ecosystem: Environmental > Aquatic > Marine > Neritic zone/Coastal water | place: Helgoland, sampling...
CCATTCCAAGAAAAATTATTACTCGAAGCTTCGCTTGAAGTAATTGAAACAGGTGCTGTTGTTGGAATGCAGGATATGGGTGCGGCAGGAATTACATGCTCAACTTCCGAAATGAGTGAGAAGGGCGGCCACGGAATGGATATCTGGTTAGATAAAGTACCAACACGCCAAGACAACATGTTGGATTGGGAAATCCTTTTGAGTGAGTCGCAGGAGCGAATGCTTATTGTGGTTGAGAAAGGAAAAGAAGAGGCGGTTCTTGCTGTTTTTGATAAATGGGATTTGAACTGCGTTGAAATCGGAATCGTTACGGAGCCAAATCTTGGCGAAAAAGGCGGGACGCTTAACTACTTTATGAATGGCGAGTTAAAAGCGCAGATTCCAGCTTGGGATTTGGTTCTTGGTGGTGGTGCTCCGATATACGAACGTGAATACAAAGAGCCTACTTATTACGCTGAATTTCAAAAGTTCACGATTGACCAACTTCCAGAACCTGAAAGCTTAAAAGATGCTGCTTGGCACTTAATTAGCCATTTGAATATTGCGTCCAAGAATTGGGTAACAGAGCAATATGACAGCATGGTTGGAACGGTGAACATGAGTACGAATTCTCCATCAGACGCTGCCGTTGTGAACTTAAAAGGCAGCAACCGTGCATTAACAATGACGGTTGATTGCAACTCTCGTTACATCAACGCAGACCCAGAAAAAGGAACGCAGATTGCAGTTGCTGAAGCAGCAAGGAATCTTGTTTGTACTGGGTCTGAACCAACAGCAGTTACCAATTGCCTCAACTTCGGAAATCCTTATTCTCCTGAAGTGTATTGGCAATTTGTAGGAGCAATAAAAGGAATGGGAGCTGCTTGCCGCAAATTCGATACACCCGTAACAGGAGGAAATGTAAGTTTCTACAATCAATCGGTTTTCGGAGACAAAACCGAACCTGTCTTCCCTACTCCAACTATTGGAATGGTTGGACTTTTGAGTGATAAAGAAAACCGAATGACCTTGGACTTCAAGAAAGATGGTGACCTTATCTACTTGGTTGGAACTTCAAGAAATGACGTGAATTCGTCTGAATATCTATACAGTTATAGAGAAGTTAAAGGTTCGCCTGCTCCGTATATGGACTTGGACGAAGAACACGCTTTTCAAGGACAGGTTCTTTCTCTCATTACCGAAAAAACAGTTCAATCGGTTCACGATGTTTCCGATGGTGGATTATTCGTTTCTGTTCTTGAATCGGCTATGCCAAATGGCTTAGGTTTTGAAATTGAAACAGACGATGAGATCAGAAAAGACGCCTTCCTATTTGGAGAAAGCCAAAGCCGCGCAGTTGTTTCTGTTTCTCCAGAAAAGCAAGAACGTTTTGTAGAAATGATGTCAGCCTCAGAAATTGACTTCTCACTTCTCGGAACCGTTACATCAACCAATCAAATGGTGGTTGACGGAGAAGATTTCGGAGAGGTTAGTCAAGCAGATAAAACGTACAATTCTGTATTGGCCGAAAAGATGGCATAGGTATTTAAACTAAACCATTGATTGCTTGGTTTATGATTTCTATAAACCGAACTCATCAAAGTACATTTGGTGAATATGGGTGAAACCTTATTTTTGATGACTTGATAAAGATCAAACAGTCAATTTGACTTTCAAATGCAAAAATTAACAATATGAGTCGTCCACTTCCATTAGATATGATGTACCGTTGGGAAAGAGAATCTCCCAACCTCGTTTTTATGCGCCAACCGATAAACGGCAAATGGCACGAATGGACTTGGAAAGAAACGGGTCAGGAAGTACGAAAAATGGCAACCTACCTGAAAGGTTTAGGTTACGAGCCAGGCACTAAAATTGCCATGATTTCTAAGAACTGTGCTCATTGGATTATAGCCGATTTGGCGATTCAAATGGCTGGTTACTGCGGTGTTCCATTGTATCCAAACCTAAATGAAGAAACCATCAAGCAAATTTTGGAGCACAGCGAATCCAAAATGTTGATGGTAGGTAAGTTGGATGATTGGGCTTCTATGCGACCAGGTGTTCCTGATAATGTGAAGTGTATCGCTTTCCCGTTCTATGCAGAACAAGGGTATGAGGAATGGAACGATTTGGTTAAGAATGTTGAGCCAATTAAGGATAACGTTCATCGAGACCCGAATGATATGGCTACCATTATCTACACTTCTGGTACCACCGGAATGCCGAAAGGTGTGATGCACAAGTTTCACAACTTTGGTTGGGCTGCAGAAAAAGCAATGGGCGAATTGAATTTGCAACCGCACACGCAGCGTTTCTTCTCTTACTTGCCATTGTGCCATATTGCTGAAAGATTGTTGGTAGAAATGGGAAGTATTTACACAGGAAGCCCTGTTTCGTTCGCTGAATCGTTGGACACGTTTGCTGCAAACTTGGCAGAATCTAAGCCAACGGTGTTCTTAGGTGTTCCACGAATTTGGAGCAAATTCCAACAAGGGATTTTGGGAAAAATGCCGCAGAAAAAACTTGACTTGTTCTTGAAAATTCCAATTCTGAACGGAATTGTGAAAAAGAAAATTCAAGCAGGTTTAGGGCTTCAAGAAGCCGAAAACGTATTTACAGGAGCTGCTCCTACGCCAGACTCCCTAATTAATTGGTTTGCTAAACTGGGCATCAATATTCAGGAAGCTTACGCGATGACGGAGAACTGCTGTTACAGCCACGTTACGCGCAACGATGCTATCAAAGTAGGTTATGTTGGTCAGCCTTTGCCAGATTGCGATGTAAAATTGAGCGACATTAAAGAGATTCTTGTAAAACACGAGGCTTTGATGAATGGTTATTACAAAGAACCAGAGTTGACTGCCGAAACAATGGTTGATGGCTGGCTTCGGACGGGAGATGAGGGATACATTGACGACCAAGGTTTCTTAAAAATCACGGGTCGTGTTAAGGATCTTTTCAAAACCACTAAAGGAAAATACGTTGCGCCTTCTCCAATTGAAATGCATATTTCCGAAAATTCGGACATTGAACAGGTTTGTTTGGTTGGCGATGGAATTCCACAACCAATTGCATTGGTGGTAATCTCAGAATCCGGTGTTTTAAAGTCAAAAACTGAACTGACTGATAGTATTCTGAAAACGCTTGACCGAGTAAACCCATTATTGGACCACCACGAGCAGGTTAAGAAAATTGTTGTGGTCAAAGAAGCTTGGACGGTGGAGAATGAATTACTTACGCCAACCATGAAAATTAAGCGTAATCCGATTGAGAAAATATACCATAAGAACTATGAAACGTGGTACGAATCTCCAGACCGAATTATTTGGGAATAAATAGAAATTCAAAATTCTGAAAAGCCGTTTTACTAGTAAAACGGCTTTTTTTTTATTCTATGATTAAACCTTTTGAAAAATTAGAACTCTTAGCTATGACATTAGCAAAAGAGGAAAACTCAAAAACACAGATTTACGCCATAATTTAAGCCCTCTGAATTCAAACCCAACCAATAAAACGATGAAACACTTTTTAACTCTGTATGCTTTGCTTCTACTTGCAAGCTTTAGTAGTGCACAAGATTTTAACGGTTACGTGCTTTATGCAGACCAAAACTCAGGCACTGGGTATCTGATTAATTCGGATGCAAATATTGAAAGGACTTGGACTCTTCCTTCTTCCGCCAACTACGCTTGTGCGTTGGACGATGATGGAAACTTCGTCTACGGAGCCGTTAACAATGGCAACCAGTTAAATGGCGCTGCTGTTGGGGGAAAAATCATCTCAATTGATGAAAACAATAACACCAATTGGAGTTACACGTATTCGACTTCTAGTTACGTTCAGCATCATGATATCTGCCTGATGCCAAACGGTAATGTTTTACTAATTGCTTGGGAAGTAAAGTCTACTTCAGAACTAGAACAACATGGCTATAACAACCCAAGCAGTGAAAAATGGCCAGACCATATAGTTGAGGTACAGCAAAATGGCACAGGAGGCGAGATTGTGTGGGAATGGCACATGTGGGATCACATAATCCAAGACCATGATGCGAGTAAAGACAACTATGGTGTGGTTGCGGACCATCCAGAATTATTGGATATAAATGTTGCTGTTAGTTCTTCTGGTGGCGGTCCTGGTGGGGGCGGTCCTGGTGGGGGCGGTCCTGGTGGGGGCGGTGGCGATTGGTTCCACACAAACGGAGTTGATTACAACGAGGAATTAGACCAAATTGCGTTCACCGCAAGATACTTAAGCGAGTTCTTTATTATCGATCATAGCACCACAACTGCTGAGGCTGCTGGTCATACTGGAGGAAACGCTGGAATGGGTGGAGACATCCTTTACCGATGGGGAAATCCAGACAATTACGGAGCTCCTGGAACACAGGTAATTCCAGCAGCAGTACATGATGTCCGTTGGGTGAAAACTGGCCGCCCATATGCCGGGTACCTTCAGATTTTCAATAACGAGGGAAATAACGGTAACTCAACTGTTGATGCTATCAATCCACCATTGAACGGCTATAATTATGATTTAACTGCAGGACAACAATACCAGCCTTCAACTTACACTTTGCGACATAATTGCCTTGAGAGCTCAGATGGTCAGTCTGCTTCCGACAGAATGAGTAATGGAAACATTTTTGTTTGCCCAGCAGATGAGTACATGTACGAGGTTGATGATCAGGATAATGTAGTATGGCAATATGCAGCAGGACCGAAAAAAGCATTCCGTTATGAATGTAATCATCCGGGCATCGTTGCATTGGTTGGTATAGACCCAAGTTGCAGCGTAACTGTTATTGAAAATGCAGAATCAGAAAGCATTGCTATCTACCCAAATCCTTCAGAAGGCATCTTCAACATCAGTGGAATTCCAGCAGATGAGACCATTTCAAACATTATGACTCATGATCTATTGGGCAAAGAGGTTTATGGTGTTCAAGGTTCAAACACAATTGACTTAGCTCGTAATTCGAATGGATTCTACTTCATTACAATCAGCTTCGAAAGTGGCGATAGAATTACCCGAAAAGTTTCTGTACAACACTAATAAACCATGCGTTTTAGGTTAACACTCTTGTTGATTTTGGGCTGTCTGAGTAATGCGCTCGGACAGTCCAATTTCTATCATGCGGATACGATTCAGGAAATAAGGATTACGTTCTACGAATCCAACTGGGATGAATTGCTCGATGACATGTATGTGGCTGGCGATAATGATCGCTTGACCTGCGATTTAGAGATCAATGGCGAAGTTCTAGACAGCGTTGGCATTCGTTACAAAGGGTTTAGCTCCGTAAGTACAGACAGAACAAAAAACCCGTTCAACATCAAACTTGATTACGTTCATGGCAATCAGGATTATGATGGAATTAACAAAATCAAATTGAGCAACGTTATCCAAGACCCTTCGTTTCTTCGAGAGGTTTTGAGCTACGAGATTGCTCGCAAATACATGCCAGCTTCTCAGGCAAACTTTGCTCGCGTATATATAAATGATGTTTACTGGGGATTGTATTCAAATGTAGAAGATGTGGACGAGCCATTTTTGGTTGACCACTATGGAGAGAGCCACGGTTCATTTCTAAAATGTAATCCAGAAGATTTAGACTTCGATGGTGATAATGCCAACCTTGGCAATAGCTACGGAACCGATACAACAGACTATTATCCGTACTACGACCTTCAATCCGATTATGGTTGGGAAGATTTGTATGAATTGGTTGATGTGCTCAACGAAAATCCAAACGACATTGAAACGCTTTTAAACGTTGATAGAACGCTGTGGATGCACGCTTTCAATTACTCGCTTATCAACTTCGATAGCTACGTTGGCTACGCCCAGAACTACTACATCTACAAACAAGACAACGGACAATTCAACCCAATTCTTTGGGATTTGAACATGTCTTTCGGCAGTTTCCGACTGGCTGATGCATCTGAACATTGGGACGGTTTTACCATCGCGGAAGCTAAAACAATTGACCCGTTGCTGCACTTAAACAGCGTTTCTGTTTATGACCGTCCGCTGATGCGCAACCTCTTTGAAAACAGCACTTACAAGCGTATGTACTTAGCGCACATGCGTACCATTATGGAAGAAAATATTGGTACGGGCACCTACTCGACTCGCGCACAATTTTTACACGATTTGATTGACGTATCTGTACAAGAAGACACGAACAAATTCTACGGTTATGATGACTTTCAGGATAACCTAAACTCAACAGTAAACGACCTTATTGACTATCCTGGACTTACAGATTTGATGGAGGCGCGAAACACGTATTTGAGCACGTACACTGGGTTTCCTGGAGCACCAATCATTTCAAATGTGGGTTCATCTACCCAAAACATTACGCTGGGCGGAAGTATCTCAATTACAGCTGATTTATCAGCAGAAGACGAGGTTTTCTTGGCTTATAGATATGGTGCAAATGATGTTTTCACAACCGTAACCATGCTAGATGATGGCACACAATCTGACGGAACATCTGGGGATGGAACGTATGGCAAAACACTAACCAATATTGGCAATACCATTCAGTATTACGTGTATGCCCAAAACGCGGATGCAGGAATATTTGCGCCAGAACGGGCTGCTTACGAATTCTACGAAATTCAATCTCAAATTACTTCTGGTGATTTGGTTCTGAACGAATTGATGGCATCAAACGACCTCACCGCTTCTGATCAATTTGGCGAAAGTGATGATTGGATTGAGATTTATAATACAACGCAATTCGATATTTCAACATCTGGCCTTTACCTAACGGATGACGCCACCAATTTGGATAAATGGGCATTACCAAATTCAGTTATTCCAGCAGATGGCTACATGATTATTTGGGCCGATGAAGATGGCGAACAAGGAGACAATCATGCCAACTTCAAACTATCCAGCAATGGTGAGTTTCTTGGTTTGCATTATGGTGATGGAACTAAGATTGACAGCGTAAGTTTTGGTGCGCAAACCACAGACATTGCTTACGGCCGTTTCCCAAATGGAACAGGACCATGGATTACCATGGAACCAACTTTCAATGGTAATAACAACTTTACAAGTGTTGATGAGATAGATGAATTGGAAGCAACGGTTTATCCGAACCCTGCCAACGGTAATTTCTTCGTTCGATTTGATGAACCGAAAGCATCGACAATTGAAATCTTATCCGTTGATGGGAAATTGCTTTCAACACAATCATTCAGCGCTAGTGGTTCTATCCAGGTCGATGTATCTGACCTAATCTCAGGCTTGTACCTAGTCACTATTTCGACCGAAAAATCTCCAACTACCAAACGACTTATCGTCAATAACTAAAGTAATATGAAATCATTATTTACCTCTTTATTCGTTCTTGCATTTAGCTTTTCGCAAGCACAAACTTTTACAAATTACACCGATGCAGATGGCTTAGCCAACAATGGTGTAAACTGCTTAGATGTCGCTTCTGGAGATGTTATGTGGTTCGGAACACAAGCTGGGGTTTCCGTTTTTGATGGAACTAATTGGACAGCTCACAATACCGGAACTGATGCTGGTTTTGTGGATGATGTGATTACTGCTATCAAAGTTTTGGTTAATGGAGAAGTTTGGATTGGGTCCGATTTTGGTGCCGCACATTATGACGGCACGTCTTGGACAACTTACACCGAGACAGACGGCTTGGGTGATAATCGAGTCAAAACAATTAATGAGCTAGACAACGGCAACATTGTTTTTGGTACAAACGATGGATTCACCACATTTGACGGAACAGTCTGGACTTCTTTTGGAACTTCTGACGGACTTCCTTTTGGTGGAGTAACCAGTGCATTATCAGACAATTACGGAGTCTTAATTATAGGAACATCTCTAGGTGGGGTTACCATTTCGGATGGTGGATTCACAGAAATTACTGAAGATGAAGGTTTATTGAACGACAAAGTTCGAGTTGTAGCGATTGATGACATGAATAACCGATGGATCGGAACATCAGATGGTATTTCAGTCTATAACGACAACGATTTGTTTATTGAACAGCACACCCGTATGTTCGAACTTCCTGCGCCTGACACGCTTAATCCTGTAGAGGATATAAAGATTGATTCTGAAGGAAATGTATGGGTTGGTGTGTATGTAGACTACCTGGTAACTGAAGGTGGAGTTTCTGCCTACAACGGAACTGATTGGGTTCAGTTTGAACCAGCAGACGGGCTAGTTGGACCAGTCGTTCGCCAACTAGCTATCGATTCTCAAGACAATGTTTGGGTTGCAACAAGCACAGGTATTTCAAAAATTTCTGATGTTGATTTAGGAGGTGGTTCTGGAACTGGAATATTGAACAGCGGAGAAATAAGCGCTCTTAAAATGTATCCAAACCCAGCAACAGATCAAATTTCAATTGAACTTCCTCTCGGCAATGAAATTGGACAAATTGATTTCTTCGATACTTCGCTCAGACTGGTAAAATCAGAACCACTCATTCAGAATTCTGGAATCATTAAAATCTCAGTTGAAGATTTGAAAATGGGTGTTTACATCGCTAGAATTGGAAACTCCGTTTCTCGTCTTCTAGTTGATTAGGCTTCATATTTATAGTTATTCGAAAGCCGCTCCTAGGAGCGGCTTTTCTTTTGCCATTAACCCGGACAATTATCATGTTACTTCACGATTCAGATAAGAAGTTATTTGCGCCAAGTTGAGTTTCTTGCACGAGATTTACTACCATCAAACATGAATCATATACAACCGTTTTTATTCTTAGGTATCGCTTTGAGCGTTCTAAGTTCCTGTAAACCCGATAAGGAAGTAATTCATCCAGAGTATAGAGCCTTGGTTGAATCAGTTTACGCTTCGGTTACAGTTGAACCCGAAGAGCTCTATCAAGTCTTTCCTGCATCTTCTGGAGTACTAAAAAGCGTATTGATTGAAGAAGGCGACACGGTTTCAATGAATCAACTATTAGCTGAAGTTGAAGCAGATGAACCAACAATTAACGCAGAAAATGCGGCCTTGAAATCAAAACTATCTGAAGAAAGTTACTTAGGTGCGGCAAGTGCGCTGGCTAGATTGAAAGATGACATTCGAATGGCTGAAGATCAGCTTCGCATCGACTCCTTAAACTATGTGAGACAGCAACGATTATCGGAAAAAGAGATTGGCTCTCAGGTGGATCTTGAAAATCGAAAATTGAAGTATGAATCATCTCTAAATCGTTTAGCAACATTGCGGTCTTCACTCAAGGAGACAGACCGAGAACTGCGTAACCAACTGAAACTATCGAAAAACGAATTGGATCGTGCGCTATCAAGGTTGGGTGATTATTCCATCCGCTCTCGCATCAACGGAAAAGTTTACTCCTTGCTGAACAACGAAGGCGAATTGGTCAATGCACAGCAGGCGTTTGCTGAGATTGGAATGCGTAATACGTTTGTGCTGAAATTGTTGGTGGATGAAGTCGACATTACCAAGGTAAAATTGGGTCAGCGAACACTGATTACGATCGATGCTTTTGCCGATACCGTTTTTGAAGCTGAAATCACAAAAATCTATCCGTCCAAGAATGAGCAAACACAAACCTTTATGGTTGAAGCTACTTTCGTTTCACTTCCAGAAGGGTTGTACAACGGTCTTGCGGGAGAGGCAAACATTATCACAGCTCAGTCAGAAAATGTGTTGGTTATTCCATCAGAATACCTCTTTGAGGGCAATAAAGTAAAGACAAAAAAAGGTGCAGTAACTGTAACCATTGGTAAACGAAACATGGAATGGCTGGAGATTACCTCGGGTTTGGACACAAATTCGGTGTTGCTGAATCCTTAATTCAATGACGAATTATCGTGTCATATTTGATATAACCCGAACTCACCTTCTTTCGAGAATTAAACAATCGGGCATAGCCGCTTTGGGCGTCACCTTCGGAATTGGCATGTTCATCATTATGATTGGTTTTATGACCGGCCTGAACGGTCTTCTTGATGGCTTGATTCTGAACCGCACGCCACACATTCATATCTACAACGAAATTGAGCCGAGCGAATCACAACCGATAGACCTGATTACCGATTTTGAAAACACAATGAAGATTGTTTCTTCTATCAAACCAAAACAAAGTCAGGTTAGGATTCATAATGCATTGCCACTTATCTCTCAGCTTAAAAAAGACGAACGTGTAAAAGGCGTTACGCCACAGGTTAACGCCAATGTTTTCTACTTAGCGGGTTCCATACAATTAAACGGCATCATCACAGGTATCAACGTAATTGACGAAGTGGATCTTTTCAATTTTGGAGATTATATCGTTGAGGGAAAGCCCAAGGACCTGATTAAGAACAACAAGGGCATTCTTCTCGGTTCTGGAATTGCCACCAAAATGTCGGTAACCATTGGCGATCGTGTTCAGGTTAAAGCCGTGAATGGAAGTATTATTCCCCTCAAAATAGTAGGAATTTTCCAAAGCGGATTGGCTACAGTTGATAACGTTCAGAGTTACGTAAATCTCAAAACAGCGCAACAATTACAGGGTGGCGGCAACGACTACATCTCCGATATCAACGTGAAATTGTGGGACATGGAATTGGCTCCAAAAATGTCCAAAGAAATCAGCAGTCAACATAAGCTCACTGCAATCGATATAAAAACGGCCAACGCGCAGTTCGATACGGGTTCAGCCGCAAGAAACCTCATCACATACGTGGTTTCCATCACCTTGCTAACCGTTGCCGGGTTTGGGATTTACAACATCCTCAACATGCTCATCTACGAGAAAATGAACGACATCGCCATTCTTAAGGCAACAGGCTTTTCGGGAAATGATGTTAAGCTCATTTTCATGAGTCAAGCCATTCTTATTGGATTGGTTGGTGGTATAATGGGGCTGTTACTTGGGCTAACTGGGTCCTTCATCATCGATAATATCCCGTACAACACACCAAGTCTACCTACGATTACGACTTACCCCATTACTTACGACTACACGTATTACCTCATTGGTATTTCGTTCGCTTTAGTATCCACTTTCCTTGCGGGA
>Ga0209632_10005482_pt1 | contig 10993 bp, 8 predicted proteins | sample COG_10_FD_184754 | JGI IMG/M metagenome (GOLD analysis project Ga0209632, IMG submission 184754) | Pelagic Microbial community sample from North Sea - COGITO 998_met_10 (SPAdes) (version 2) | ecosystem: Environmental > Aquatic > Marine > Neritic zone/Coastal water | place: Helgoland, sampling...
TATGGTGTGAATGTTAGTAGTTCCTCCACCCTTACTAACTTAACTAACACAGGAACTATAACAGGTACAGCTACAACTTCCGCTTTTGATATTAAAGTAGGTTCTGCCTCTAACTTAGTTAACTTAAATAACTTACAATCAGATTTATCTTACAACGGAAGACTTCCTAGAAATTATAAAACAATTATTCAAGGAAGTAATTATGGTAGTCTTGCAATTAGTGGAACGCCAACAGAATCTTCAACAGGGGATACGGTTTATACTCCTTTTGCAGGAAGCTCTAATATTGGTGTTTATATCCCAAGTGGAAGTTACACCAATGTCATGACAGGTATGCCGGATGCAAATCTTCACAGTACTGTTAGTGGAACACTAACAGGTGATGGAACAGATTCAGTTGGTACAGTAAACTGGGCTTTAACGGAGACTTCTTCTGGTAGTAATAATTGGAATTTAACAACCAGTGGCGGCAGCTATACTTATATTGGAAAAGATAATACCCAAAGTGCAATTAATCAAACTACAAAAAATGTTGGTGGAGTTTTTCAAAATGTTAGTGCTGGAGGAAATTTTGCTAACATGACGACATATGATTGTGATTTATTTAATGGCAGAGAAAATTGTATTTCAGTAGGAGGGCGTGTAACAGAATCTAGTGGAAAAGATACTTCAATAGTTTTAGTTGCAGGGCAAAAAATTAATGAAAATTTAAGAATTGGTGGTTACATCGATCAAACTATCAACCATGATAATTATAATGATATTAATATTGATGTGAATGTTCCTTTAATTGGAGCGATGGCCGTGTGGAATGAAAGTGCTGACCAACAAGGTCTTCAATTAAAGTTTTCAAACAGTTATCAAAGTAATGATGCAGAAATTACTAGAGCTGTTGTTGGAACATCAGAGCTTGCTAAAGGGGACACTACAATTGAAACTCAAAGTTATATTGCAGAAGCATCTTACAGAATTGAGAATGCAGTAAGTGATATTACATTAAAACCATTTGGTGCAGTTCGTTATATGAAAACAGAATTAGATAGTTACACAGAAAAAAATATTGGAGCTCCAGTAACATATAGTGAAATGGATGAAGAAAATGTTGCCGCAATTGTAGGTATAAAAGCTTATTATGATTTATCATCAAAGGTAAAATTAAATGCTAGTCTAGGTTTAGAACATGATTTAAATAATAATGATGCTGAACTTAAAGGAACTATCAGCGGGATCTCAGCATTTAATTCATCGTCAATTGGAAATGATAAAAACGACACTCGAGCGCTTGCATCATTAGGGGCTCATTTATATTTAGATCATGGAGACAGAGTTGAAGTTAAAGGAATGTATCAAGAACTTAGATACAAAAAAGACGACGCCACAACAGTTTACATCACCTATACGTTGCCATTTTAGATTAAATATTTACAATTCAAATAATGAATAAAAATATAGCTCAGAATTTAGCTAATGCATCTAACTTATTGAAAAATCAAAGACCCCAAGAAGCAAATAATATTTATCAAAATTTAATTTTACAATTCCCTGAAAGCCATGAAGTTTATCATGCTTTTGGTATTGCTTTGATTCCACAAAATAATCCTAAAATGGCAATAGAAAAGTTTCTGCAAGCAGTGCGACTTGATCCAAACAATGCAAACTACCACTCTGATTTAGGTGAAATGTACCGGCGTATTGGTATGTTAGATCAGTCAATTACATTTAACTTAGAAGCAGTTAAACTAAATTCTGAGCTAGATAATACTAATTATAACTTAGGATTAAGTTATTATGATAACAATGATTTTGATAAAGCCATAACTCATTTTAAAAAAGCCATTGAAATTAATCCAAGCCATGGTTTTGCATGGAACAATCTAGGCTCATCATATGAAAAACAAGATAAATTAAAACAAGCTCATGAAGCTTACCAAAAAGCTGTAGATTTAAACTCAAATCATCTTGAGGCATTAAATAATCTAGCAACTACTAATACACAGTTTAATAAAGCAGATGAAGCTATAAAAATATTTAATAACGCAATTAATATTCACCCTCATTTCTTTGAAGCACATTTCAATCTTTCAAATTTAAAAACATATACAAAAGAAGACCCTCATTTACGTTTACTTCAAGAAGTGCCACAACATAAAAAACAATTTAATGTATTTGAGGCAACGCGATATCATTTTGCTTATGGTAAAGCTTTAGATGATATAGGCGAATATGATAAAGCATTTAACCAATATAATCTTGGTAACCAAATTCAAAGTAAATTAACACCTTATGATCAAGCTAAACAAGCTGAGATCATTAATAAAACAATAAATACCTTTAATATAAATTTTATTAATAAATCTAAACCTGGAATTTTAATTAATGAAACAAAACGCACGCCAATATTTATTGTCGGTATGCCTAGATCAGGAACGTCTTTAATTGAACAAATCTTAGATAGTCATAATAGTGTTTATGGTGCTGGTGAACTTAAAACACTATCAGATTGCATTGAACAAAATGTTAAAAAAGAAAGTAATGAAAAAACATTAGATTTTATACCCCAAGCTAAACAAGGTTTTTTTAATGATGTTGGAAATGATTATTTAAATAGAGTGTGGGAATTATCACCAAATAGTAAATTTATCAGCGATAAAATGCCAGGAAATTTTTTTAATTTAGGTTTAATTTATTTGGCTATTCCTAATGCAAAAATTATTCATGCCATGAGAGATCCTATGGACTCATGTTTTTCTAATTATACTCGTTTATTTAAAGATGACATGAGATTTACTTACAGCCAAGAATCTATAGGGGATTACTATAAAGGCTATCATACTATTATGGATCATTGGAAAAAAGTTCTGCCAGATAATTTTATATGCCATATGCCATATGAAGAAATGATTGAGAATACAGAGAAAGAAGCAAAACGCCTTACTAGTTTTATAGGTTTAGATTGGGATCCAAACTGTTTAAAGTTCTATGACAACAAAAGAAATGTTAAAACTGCTAGTATGATGCAAGTTCGAAAACCAATTTACAAAACTTCATTAGCAAGATGGAGAAACTTTGCCAAAAATCTAAAGCCTCTTTATGATGTTGTCAAATCTTACAAAGCTTATGATCTTGAGACAGATCAGTTGTTTAATAGTATTAAATAATACATTATATTTTCATATTATTAAAATATGAAAGTTCCAATTCTTTTACCAAATATATTTAATCATCCTTTTACTTATGAAAGTAATCTTAATCTAAAAGTAGGTGATTATGTTGTTGTACCATTTGGAAAATCAAACATTACAGGAGTTGTTTGGGATGAATTTGAAAAAAAAAATAATAGAAGCTTTAAAGTAAAAAATGTTTTAAAAAAATTAGATGTTACACCGTTAAAAAAAACTACTATAAAATTTCTTAATTGGTTTTCTGAATACAATATCATTCCAAAGGGAATGTCGTTAAAACTAGTTTTACTAAGTAGTAATGCTATAGAAAAATTTTCAAAAGACACATATAAAAATTTTGATTCTAATATTAAAAACAATTCAATAAAACTCTCTGAAGAACAAAAGCAATCTTTAAAGAAGATGAATGTTTCAAATCGAAAGTTTCGAGTCCATGTTCTTCAAGGCACAACAGGTTCTGGAAAGACAATGGTTTATTTTGAAGCTCTTAAAGACGTTATAAACAAAGGATTTCAGGGATTAATATTATTACCTGAGATAGGCTTAACAGGTCAATTTGAGAAAAAATTTTTAGAATTTTTTGGCTTCACACCTGCTATTTGGCACTCAGGTATCTCAAAAAAAAAGAAAGAAATTGTATGGAGCGGAATAGCAAATGGAGAAATTAAAGTTGTTATTGGTGCAAGATCATCATTATTTTTACCATTTAAAAAATTAGGTTTAATTATAGTTGATGAAGAGCATGATCAATCTTTCAAACAAGATGAAGGAGTTACATATAATGCTAGAGATATGGCAATCTCAAGAGCTTCATTTGAAAATATTCCAATCAACTTAATAACAGCTGTTCCATCAATTGAAACTTACGAAAATGTTAAAAAGGGTAAGTATACTATTTCAAGGTTACAACAACGATATCAGAATGCATCTTTGCCTAATTACGAAATAATTAATTTGAATGAAACCAAATTAGAAAAACAATCCTGGCTTTCAAAAAAAATAATTGATAAAGTAAACCTTCATCTTGATAAAAATGATCAAGTATTATTTTTTTTAAATAGACGTGGATTTTCTCCCCATGTTTTATGCAATAAATGTTTTAATAGTTTTTCGTGTCCAAACTGTTCAGTTAATTTAGTTTATCATAAAAATAAGAATAATTTATTATGTCACTATTGTGGTTTTAAAACCGCGCTAAAGAGAGATTGTGTAAAAGAAGGAGATTGTGAATTTATCTTTAGTGGCCCTGGTGTCGAAAGAATATCAGAAGAGGTAAAAAAAAATTTTCCTTCAAAAAAAATTGAAATTTTTTCTAGTGATACTATGAATAAAAAAGATTCAAGTGCAAAGTTAGAAAAAATAATAAATAATGAAATTCAAATTTTAGTAGGAACACAATTAATATCTAAGGGTTTTCATTTCCCAAGCTTAAACTGTATTGTAGTTGTAGATATTGATCTGTCATCACAAGGTCATGACTTAAGAGGTGCAGAAAAAAATTTACAATTATATCATCAACTTTCAGGAAGAGCTGGAAGAACAGGAAAGCCTGCTACAGTATATTTTCAAACTTATAACACTAATACTAAAATGATTTCAGATCTCACCAATAGCAATCCAGATATCTTTTTAGATAGAGAACTGGATATTAGAAGACAGAATAAACTACCTCCATTTGAAAGATTTATTTCATTAATTTTAACTGGAGACAATGAAAGTAAATTAGAAAAAGAAGCATTTGATTTTAAGAACTTTATAGAAAAAAAAGTAGAGGGTAGGGTTTTGGGGCCAGTAAGTGCGCCAATATTTAGATTAAAGAGAAAATATAGAGTTCGATTGTTAGTTAGAGGATCCAAATCACTAAAATTACAGAATTCGATAGCAAAAATTATCTCAAATTATAAGTTTTCTTCAGGAATAAAACTTTCAGTTGATGTTGACCCAATAAACTTCAATTAATCAATAAAAAAGGGTATTTTTTATAAATGTGCCACTTGAAGAGATAATGGTCATATGTTAATTAAAACGGAATTTTAATAAATCTTCAATTATTTATAAGGAACAAAAATTGAGTAAAAATAAAGGTTTTTCCAACACAGCAGCTGGGCGATATTCACTAGCCCTTTATGAATTAGCAGCAGAAGCTAACGTATTAAATGATGTTGAGGATCATTCTTTATCAATTATTAATTTAATTGCTTCCAGTGAAGATTTTAAATCCTTAATAAAAAATCCTACAAATAATAAAGATGATCAGCTTAATGCATTAAGAAAAATTTCAGAACAATATAAATTAAATGAATTATTAACAAAATTTTTAAGCTTTTTGGTATCTAAAAGAAGATTTTTTTATGTGGATAATATTTTAAAAAGCTTTGTTGAAACGTGCTCAACTAAAAGAGGTGAGCTAAAAGCTGAATTGACTTCTGCAAAAGATCTTTCTGAAGATGAGATTAATAGTATAAAAGAAGAATTAACTGAAAATTTTAGTTCAAAAATAAAATTAAACTACAAATATGATAAAAGTTTAATTGGAGGTTTAATTGTGCAAGTTGGAAGCACAATGGTAGACACTTCCATTAAAAATAAATTACAACAAATCGAAAATAGGATGATAGAGGCATAAATGGATATAAACCCATCAGAAGTAACAAAGATATTAAAAGAGCAAATTAACAAATTTGGTGATGAAGCAGAAGTAACTGAAGTTGGACAAGTTCTATCAGTAGGAGATGGTATTGCCAGAGTATACGGGTTAGACAATGTTCAGGCTGGAGAAATGGTAGAATTTTCTGATGGATCAAAGGGAATGGCCTTAAACTTAGAAAGTGAAAACGTTGGAGTTGTAATTTTTGGAGACGATAGAAAAATCAAAGAAGGTGATGTTGTTAAAAGAACAGGAAGTATTGTTGATACACCTGTTGGAAAAGAATTATTAGGAAGAGTTGTTGATGGGTTGGGAAATCCAATTGATGGCAAAGGTGCTTTGGACAAAGGAATAACAAGAAGTAGAGTTGAAGTAAAAGCTCCCGGAATTATCCCAAGACAATCAGTTAGTGAACCTATGCAAACTGGTTTAAAATCAATTGACAGCCTTGTACCAGTTGGAAGAGGACAACGTGAATTAATTATTGGTGATAGACAAACTGGAAAAACTGCAGTTGCAATTGATGCTATTATTAACCAGAAAAAAATAAATGAATCTGGAGATGAAAAACAAAAACTTTATTGTATTTATGTGGCTATAGGTCAAAAAAGGTCTACGGTTAGACAAATCCAAAAAACTTTAGAAGAAGCTGGTGCAATGGAATATACAACAATCGTAGCCGCTACTGCTTCAGATGCGGCTCCACTTCAATTTTTGGCTCCATACACAGGATGTGCTATGGGTGAATATTTCAGAGATAACGGCATGCATGGATTAATTATTTATGATGATTTATCTAAGCAGGCTGTAGCTTATAGACAAATGTCACTTTTATTAAGAAGACCTCCAGGAAGAGAAGCTTACCCAGGAGATGTATTTTATCTTCACAGCAGATTACTTGAAAGAGCTGCGAAGTTAAGTGATGAACATGGCGGAGGATCTTTGACTGCTCTTCCAATAATTGAAACACAAGGTGGAGACGTATCTGCGTTTATTCCAACTAATGTTATATCAATTACAGATGGACAGATATTTCTTGAAACGGAATTATTTAACCAAGGTATTAGACCTGCTATCAATGTAGGTTTATCAGTTTCTAGAGTTGGGTCAGCAGCACAAACAAAAGCAATGAAAAAGGTTTCTGGTTCAATGAAACTTGAACTTGCTCAATACAGAGAAATGGCTGCCTTTGCACAATTTGGATCTGATTTAGACGCGTCAACACAAAAACTTTTAAATAGAGGCTCAAAACTAACTGAGCTTTTGAAACAAAAACAGTATTCACCCCTGACAGTTGCTGAGCAAGTAATTTCAGTTTTTTGTGGAGTGAAAGGGCATCTAGACGATATAGAGCTTAAAGATATTGCTGAATTTGAATCTAAAATTATTGAAAAATGTAAATCTGAAAAACCAGAAATTTTAGAATCTATTTTAAGTTCAGGTAAACTTGAAGATGATACTGAAAAACTTCTAGTTGAAGTAATAACGGATTTAAGAAAAACTTTTTAATTCTTAAAATATGGCAACTTTAGACGACTTAAAAAAAAGAATAGCAAGTGTAAAGTCTACACAAAAAATTACCAAAGCTATGAAAATGGTTGCGGCAGCTAAACTTAGGAGAGCACAAGAAAATGCTGAAAAGGGAAGACCTTATTCTGAAAAAATGAATAATATTATTCTTAATTTATCTAATGGTATCTCAGATAAAGAAAATGCACCTAAGTTGCTTTCTGGAACAGGTCAAGAAAAAGTTCATTTATGCATTGTATTAACGTCTGATCGTGGGCTTTGTGGTGGTTTTAATACAAATATTATAAAAAAAGCTAAAGCATTTTTTCAAAAAATATCTAATGAGGGAAAAACTTTAAAAATTATAACTGTGGGATCTAAAGGTTATGATCAATTAAAAAGAGCTCACAAAAATGATATTATTGAGAGAATATCGTTTAAAGACTCAAAAACAATTAATTATCTAGATGCTGAAAAAGTAGGAAAGATGATAATTGAAAATTTTGAAAAAGAAGAATTTGATGTTTGCACAATTTTTTATAACAAGTTTAAAAATGTAATTACTCAAATACCTCAAGAACAACAAATAATTCCTTTAAAAACTTCTGAAGCAGAAGAAAATTCTTCTGAAGATAATTATGAATTTGAACCAGATGAAGATGAGATTTTAAGCAATTTATTGCCTAAAAATATATCTACTCAGATTTTTAAAGCGATGTTAGAAAATTCAGCTAGTGAACAGGGATCAAGAATGAGTGCAATGGACAATGCAACCCGAAACGCAGGTGAAATGGTTGACAAGCTTACTATTGAGTATAATAGAAGTCGTCAAGCAGCTATTACAAAAGAACTAATTGAAATCATATCAGGAGCGGAAAGTTTATAATTATGAGCAAAGGAAAAATCACACAAATCATTGGAGCAGTAGTAGACGTAAAATTTGATGGAGAATTACCAGAGATTTTATCAGCATTAGAGTGTAAAAATGGCGATAACAGATTAGTCTTGGAAGTTGCACAACATCTTGGTGAGTCAAGTGTTAGAACGATTGCAATGGATGCTACTGAGGGTTTAAAAAGAGGAGATGAAGTAACTTCAACAGGTGCTCCCATTCAAGTTCCAGTTGGACCAGAAACTTTAGGAAGAATTATAAATGTAATAGGTGAACCTATTGATGAAAAAGGTGAAGTTCAAACAAAAGAAAAGTGGCCAATCCATAGAGCTGCCCCTGAATTTAGTGATCAATCAACAGAAACAGAAATTCTAGTCACAGGAATTAAAGTGGTTGATCTGTTGGCACCATATGCCAAAGGTGGAAAAATTGGTCTATTTGGTGGTGCTGGTGTCGGTAAAACAGTACTTATTATGGAATTAATTAACAACGTAGCAAAAGCACATGGTGGATTTTCTGTATTTGCAGGAGTTGGAGAAAGAACTAGAGAAGGAAATGATCTTTATCATGAAATGATAGATTCAGGAGTTATTAAGCCTGAGGGACCAGGATCAAAAGCAGCACTAGTTTATGGACAAATGAACGAGCCTCCTGGGGCTAGAGCAAGAGTTGCCTTAACAGGTTTAACTGTAGCTGAATATTTTAGAGATCAGGAAGGTCAAGATGTTCTTTTCTTTGTAGATAATATTTTTAGATTTACACAGGCAGGTTCTGAGGTATCAGCGCTTTTAGGAAGAATACCATCTGCTGTTGGTTATCAACCTACATTAGCTACAGATATGGGTAACCTTCAAGAAAGAATTACTACTACTAACAAAGGATCAATTACTTCTGTACAGGCTATTTATGTGCCTGCGGATGATTTAACTGACCCTGCGCCAGCAACATCGTTTGCTCACTTGGATGCAACTACGGTACTTTCAAGGCAAATTGCTGAAATTGGTATTTATCCTGCAGTAGATCCACTTGATTCTACTTCAAGAATTTTGGACCCAAGAATTGTAGGTGACGAACATTACAGAGTTGCTAGAGAAGTACAAAAAATTTTACAAACCTACAAATCTCTTCAAGATATTATTGCTATTCTTGGTATGGATGAGCTTTCTGAAGAAGATAAGCTTGTTGTAGCAAGAGCTAGAAAAATACAAAGATTTTTATCTCAACCATTCTTTGTTGCTGAAGTATTTACAGGATCACCTGGAAAACTAGTAGATCTAGAGTCAACAATAAAAGGTTTTGCAGCTATTTGTAAAGGGGACTATGACCATTTACCTGAGGCTGCTTTTTATATGGTTGGAACTATTGAAGAAGCTATAGAAAAAGCTGAAAAAATGGCGAAAGAAGCTGCTGCTTAATGAGTGAAGAGTTTAAAGTTGAGATAGTAAATCCAGAAAAATCTTTTCTAGTAAAAGAAGATATTTCTGAAGTAGTTATTCCTGCTTTTGAAGGTGAAATGGGAATACTTAAAGATCATATTTCTATTATCTCTTTTTTAAAGCCAGGTATAATTAAAATCTTATCAAAATCAGGTGATGAAAGTTACTATGTAGAAGATGGAATTGTTGAATTTAAAAATAATAATTTATCAATTTTAACAAGTTCAATCTTTAATCTAAATGATTTAGACAAATCTAAACAACAAGATTTACTAAAACAAGCAGAGGAAGAGGCCAGTAAGTCAGATATAAACGATCAGTCTAAATATTTAGTTGACCAAAAAATAGAAGTATTAAGATCGCTTAATTAATAATTTTATTAACTTTTTCTTTTAGTTCTTCGTAAACATGAAGTTTAAAGTCGACAACTAATTCAGTAATTTGATTAAGTGTAACCCATTTCCAATCTAAAAATTCAGGGTTTTCTGTATTAATATTTATTTCTTGTTCATCACCAGTAAATCGCATCAAAAACCATTTTTGTTTTTGTCCTCTATATCTACCTTTCCAAATGATTCCTAATAAACGATCAGGAAGTTCGTATGTTATCGTACCATCTAATTCTTTAATTAATTTCACATTCTTTATGCTAGTCTCTTCTTCAAGTTCTCTGTAGGCAGCTTGCAAGAAATCTTCACCTTCATCAACACCACCTTGAGGCATTTGCCAAAAATTCTTTGGATTATCTATTCTTTTTGCAACAAAAACTTTGTTGTCTTTATTTAAAACTATTATTCCAACACCGCTTCTTAGCGGTAGTTCGCTTGAATTCTTTTTCATATTATCCGTTAAGTAGCTTAATAGCGTAATTTAGTTGATTGTCAGTTTCTGTTTTAATTCTAAAATCATCTCCGACTTCATTAACCTCAATATCAGGTCTTACTCCAACTTTTGAAATAGATTTTCCTGAAGGAAGATAATATTTTGCAACTGTTAGACGTATTGCTCCTTTATTTTTTAGAGGAATTATAGATTGAACAGATCCTTTGCCGTAACTATTTTCTCCAAGGATAATTGCTCTTTTATGATCTTTAAGAGCTCCAGCAACAATTTCAGATGCAGATGCAGAGCCATAATTAATCAAGACTAATAAAGTCTTACCGTCAGTGATATCTCCTTTTCTTGCAAACCATTTTCTGTTTTCAGATTTTTTTCTACTTTTTGTTGATACTATTTCACCATCTTCTAAAAAAAAATCAGAAATTTTGATTGCTTGAGATAACAATCCCCCAGGATTATTTCGCAAATCTAAAATAAATGAATTTAG
>Ga0209632_10005483_pt1 | contig 10993 bp, 6 predicted proteins | sample COG_10_FD_184754 | JGI IMG/M metagenome (GOLD analysis project Ga0209632, IMG submission 184754) | Pelagic Microbial community sample from North Sea - COGITO 998_met_10 (SPAdes) (version 2) | ecosystem: Environmental > Aquatic > Marine > Neritic zone/Coastal water | place: Helgoland, sampling...
CTTCTTCATTATTTTCGGGAATAATATCTGCACCATCTTTTAATGTAGTAATACCACTTATTTCCAATGTAGTAACACCAGATAAAGCACCGCCAGTTAATGTAGCAGTTCCGTCAGTGAGAGATGCACCAGTAACAGCTGCACCGGAAGTAATGTCACCACCAATACCAACACCACCAGTAACAGTTAGAGCACCTGTAGTTGATGTAGTAGAAGATGTTGTATTATTAATAGCAACAGCACCATCAGAAGAAACCGTAGCACCATTAGTTGAACCTAATGTAGTATAACCAGAAACTGCAAATGAATTTACTGATGTGTGTGAATTAGGAACACTTAATCCAGTTCCATTGGGTGTACTGATTGTTAATGTTGATATATTGGAATCTCCAGTAGATGTAATGGCACCATATATGGTCGAATCTCCATTAACGGTAAGATTGCCACCAACAGTAGTATCACCACTGGTATCTACTGTGAATTTATCAGCAGTGCCATTATTTACCTTTAATGTGTTTTTAATTGTGGTATCATTCGCATTTGTAGTAAATTTATCACCAGCAGCAGTAAATGTTCCATGCGCAATAGTATTACCATTATTATGGTCTACTGTAAATTTATCACCATTAACAGCAAGTGTGCCGCCAATATTAGCACCAGAGGTAACTCCCAAAGTTCCACCAACAGTTGCGTTAGATGCAACTCCCAAAGTTCCACCAACAGTTGCGTTAGATGCAACTCCCAAAGTTCCACCAAGGGTAGTAGCACCAGTTCCAACTTTCATAGTTTTACCATCAGCAACCTCAACATTATTATTGAATGATACATCTCCTGCAACAGATAATTTACCGCCGAGAGCAGTAGCACCATCACCAACATTCATAGTTTTACCATCAGCAACATAAACATCATTATTTAATGTAGTAATACCAGCTACAGTAAGTGAATTATTGAGTGCAGTAGCACCAGTAGCAGTTAAATTACCACCAGTAGAAATATCACCAGCAGCAACTAAATTACCAGTATCAGGTTTATCAGCAGATGGATGAAGATAAAGTGTATTATTAAAAGAAACATCACCATGTACCAATGATAAATTACCAGAAACGTCCAAATTATGCAATTTACCGTCGATTAAACCAAGGTATTCTTTAGTAACACCATCTTTATTTTGAACTTGAACATCACCTCCACTGGTCATAGAAAGGGTTCCTGCAGGAGTAGAAGCCGCCCCTGGAGTAGCAGGAGGCATTCTAAATTTAATGGAATTCATATCGATATACAAGTCTTTGGTATAAACAGTATGCAAATATTTATCAGCAGAACCAAGGTTAAAAGCTCTATCTGAAGTAGGAACAAGATTACCACCGAAATTAGTTTGACCACTAACATCTAATACACCTTCTACATGAGCATCAGCCAATGTTGTTTTACCATCAACATGTAATGTGCCATCTAATATAGTAGTTTTATCCTGACCCTGAACTTGGAAGTTATTCTTGAGAGTAGTAGTGCCATCAACTGTTAATGCACCTTGTATTTTAGCAGTTTTTAGAGTAGGAACAGTTAAATCACCAGCAATAGCAAGGTCGCCAGTAGTAGCATTAAGTGTAAGTTTATTAGTAGCAATTTCTAAATCACCACCGATAGTAGTCTTACCACCTACATTTAATGTATTAGCCCCAGTAATATCGGTAGCACCGTTTAAAGTGGTAGAGCCGTCGACAACTAAAGAGCTTTTTAATGTAGCAGCACCATCGACATTTAAGGTGCTTTTTAAATCAGATGGAGCGTTAACTTGTAAATTTCCATTAGAAGTTATACCACCAGAAGTGCTAATATCACCATTTAAGGAAAGGTCATCTGCAACAACAATAGTCTCATTTTTAATTGTAGTGTTAATAACGAATTCATTATTAATAGTTTTTGCCTTTAATTCACCAAATACAACCAAATCATTATAAACATTTAAGTCATTGGCAATATTAACATCTCTATTAAAAGAAGCATCATCTTTGACAATTAAACCACCGTTGATAGATAAATCTTCGGCAATAATAACAGAATAATCGGTGGTAGTAGTGTTAATTACAAAATCATTATTAATAATTTTTGCCTTTAATTCACCTTCAATAGTTAAATTTCCTTCTACTGTAGCATTCTCCTCAACAGTTAAACTTTTCTTAATAGTAGCATTCTCATTAACGGTTAAGTCTTTCTTAACAAGGGCATTCTCGTTAACGGTTAAGTCTTTCTTAACAAGAGCATTGCCATCAACAGTAGCAGTATTTTTCATAACAACATCACCAGTAATGTTTAATTTATTCTCGGTAACAGCGTCTAAATCAATAGCTGCATTAGTAGATTTATATGTATTTATGGGTTGAGATGTATCGAGTGCAGAAGAGCTAATTACCCATTCTCCAATAGCAACAAATTTTCTGGCAATAACATCCTCATAGTCATCATCATCAAACTTTTTGATAACAACTAAACGATAATATTTATAGTATGTATTGGCAGAATTAGTATATGTAGGTGATACAGCATTAAATGATGTATCAGTAGAAGCATCAGAATGTTCAACTTCTTGAAGGGAGTTCCAATTATTTCCATCATCAGACCCAGCTAATATAAAATGCTTGGGTAATAAATGAACACCAATATGATTGTTGTAATCTAACGCTTTAAAGCTATAGGAAGTAATATTATGAGAAATATCGGAAGAAATTTGCATCCATGTGCCTGATATATCAGTGCCATTAATGTTAGTAGTAACAACACCTTCATATAATCCAGAAGATTTACTATAATCACTATCAGAAACCCAACCTAATTCAGTATGAACAGTAGCAACATTACCACTGGCATCTAAATAATTACCAGAAGCATCTTTTACAACATTACCAGAAGCATCTACATAATTACCAGAGGCATCTTGAGTATATTCACTGGTATCAACAGTATTATTGAAACTATTATCAAAAACACGGTATGCTTGGAAATCAGTGCCAGCAACTTCAGAGTTAGCAGAAACATCCCAATTGGCAGTAATACCATTGTTGGTATTGCTCCAAGTGCTACTGTTCAAACCAATAAAAGAAGGAGTAATATTGACCTTATTAAATGAAGTGCCAGTAATAATCTTGGAAGTAAATTTAAGATTATGATTTAAAGAAACATCACCAGCAGAAGTAATCATCATTCTTTCCTCACCGGCAGTGTAAAACTTAAGTTGGTCATTATCGGTGCCCGGTGCGGTTTCCGCTGCGATATAGGTATCCTTATCAACATCAGTAACACCTCCTAAAGAACTCCACGCATTGCCTGCACCAAAACCTTCAAATTGACTGGTGTCAGAATTATAACGAATATAACCTTGGTGGTCAGCAGTGCTGCTAATTGGTCTATCTGCAGTAGTTCCCTTGGGTAATTTGATAGCGTCAGTGCAGCCACTTAAATCCAAAGAAACAGAAGGCGATTGATTTCCTAAACCTACATTACCAGAAGCATCAATGCGAAGTCTTTCAGTGCCATCAGTATAAAATTTGAGTTGGTCATTATCAACTCCGGGGGTATCTTCGGCGGTAATATATGTATCTTTGTCAACATCAGTAACTCCTCCTAAAGAACCCCATGCATTACCAGCTCCAAAACCTTCAAATTGACTGGTATCAGAATTATATCGAATATAACCTTGTTGGTCAGCACTATCGCTCAATGGTCTGTCGGCAGTAGTACCAACGGGTAATCTAATAGCATCGGTGCAACCACTTAAATCCAATGAAACAATCGGATTATCATTTCTAATACTCATTTTATCTGAAATAATGAATTGACCACTGACATCTACAATACCATTTAATTGGGGTGATAAAAAATTAATAGCTTTAGCGGGAATAGAACCATCGGGGATATTAAGATTTCCACAAATATCAAGATTACTAATCATAGAAACATCACCAGTAAAAACGGAGGTGCCAGTAATACCTAAATTTTTGGCAACACTAACATTACCTTGTAAGATACTTAAATTTTTTTTAATACTGGCATTACCATTGACAACAGTAAAATCGTTGTAAACTTGAGCATTTCCTTGATATGTAGCATCTTTCTTAAAAACAGAAACTCCGGTAATGGTCATATCTTTGGAAGTAATTTTATCAGTAAAAGTAGCTTGTCCATTATATGTGCTATTACCATCGAATTGATTTGTAGCGTTGGAAATACAAAAGTTATTAAAAATTGCGGTGTTATTAAAATTAACTAACCCGTCAACATTAGAAGTTCCTTTAACGTTAAACCCCTTATTTAACGAAACGTCGCCTCCAACAGTTAGCCCGCTGTTGATTGAAACGTCGTTCACGAAAGCAGTAACAGAATTATCAGACATTCTGTATAATTTATACAAACAATTTATTATTGAAAATAATAATAAAATGCAAAAATAATTAAATTAAGGATAATAAAATTCTTCGGAGAATATGGGCGTAACATTTTCAGGGGCTAATTGTAATTGCGTAATTCTCCATATACCAGGACTTGTTGAAGGTAACGGTGAACCGGTTGATGCATTTAAATTAATAGCAGCAACGTTAAATGTTCGGTCATAATTGGGATTTTTAATAAACATATATAAAAACATGTCAGAATCACTATTCTTTGCGTAATAGAAATGTCCGTCGGCAGGTAAAGGACCAAGGTATATCGGGTCAGAATAAGTGGCATAATCTTGGGGTAAATAGCCCAATGCAGCGGGCATACCAGCAGGTCCTTGCGGTCCGGTAGGTCCATCGCTTGGACCAGCAGGACCAACTGGACCAGCAGGACCAACTGCACCGGCAACGCCAGTAGGTCCAGCAACACCAGCAGGTCCAGCACCACCAACAGGACCAGTAGGACCACCAGAAGGTCCAACATCACCTATAGGACCAGTAGGACCAACGGGACCTTGAGAAGGACCAGTAGGACCAAGGGGACCTGCTACACCATCAGGTCCAACTTCACCAGTAGGTCCAGCGGGACCATCTGCACCAGTCGCACCAAATACAACAGGTCCTTCACGTCCAGTGAATCCACGATTTCCACGTGGTCCAGTTACACCAGTAGCACCTAAAGGACCAGCAGCACCGGCAGCACCGGCAGCACCGGCAGCACCAGCAACGCCAGCTGCACCGGTAGGACCTGTAATTTGAGTAGTGCTATTAAGTCCACTTAAAACTGATAAATTAGTTTCAGTTAATTGAGTATCACCGATTTTTAAAAAACCAGCGGAAGCAATAGATAGATTAGTAATAGGTGTTTTACTCATTCGATAAATATATTATATAGGTATATAAAATTAAATATGTTAAATATTTAAAATATTGATAGTAATTTGCTAAAATTATTAAATAAAAGTTTAATAATTTAACTGGTATATGTTGTTACATCTTTATTACCAAAGAAATATAAATTTAATTGTTGAACTTTATTAGCTAATGTATCTAACGCAATACCATTATTATTAGGATTAAAAGTAGTATTTGTTGTTAAATTAATATCAAAGAAATATATATATAATTCATTAATTTTAGTAGTTAAATATGTTTCAGTAGCAGCATAACTGGAATCAGTAGAAATATTTTCAGCAAAGAAATAATTAAATAATCCTTTTAATTGTGTATCTTCAGTGGTAACATCTACAGTAGGTGGTGTAGTGCCGCCACCACCGCCACCGCCAGTATCAGGTGCAGTAGGACCACTAATATCAATACCAAATACCTTAAAATAGACTTGTTCCATTCGGGTTCTTAATAAATCAATTTCTTGGAATGCAGGAATAAGAGAAACAATATATTTGCTTGGATTCGCAAATGAACCATTAACTTTAGCTAATTGATATACAGTAATTTCACCGGTAGGTGCATAATAATTAAAAACAACTCCTTCGAAATAGTTATTAGAACTTAAATCTTGGGTACATATAACTTTCATACCTTTAGAAAATGCTAAATTACAATCAATAGTAAAAGTGGTAGAACCAAAAAAAGTAGGTGTTAATAGATATTCTCTTACTGACATAGACATAGTAGTTTTATCGGGTAAATGTGTATGACACATATCAGGAACAGGAACTATATCTTGACAACAATTAGTAGTAGTTAATGCATGAGAATGGACAGGAGCACATAATTGGGGTTGATTGCACGCACAATTATTAGTAGCAACAGTATTTGCACAATTACAATGATTAGTGGGTGCAGTATTTGCACAATTACAATGATTAGCGGGTGCAGTATTTGCACAATTACAATGATTGGAAGTAGTAGCTACAGTATTACAATTATTATGTGTATGAGGTGCAACATAACATTGATTAGTAGTAGGAACAGTGTAAACTGGTTGTGCAGCATGAGTATGATTAGTATTGCATGTATTTAATGTAGGGTAATATACATGTCTTATTCTTCTTAAATTTGTATAATCACTTGATGACATTATTATTGTTATATAAATAATAGGGTGAAAAGAAATATTTATAATTTAAAATTAATTTATCTTCTACACATAATCACTTAAAATTATATAGATTGATACTATAAGTAATGGAAAATTTGGATTTAGATATTAATAATTATAGTATAAATGATATTGAAAAATTTTTTAAATTAAAAAAGAAAACTGTATATACAGTAGATGATATTGAATTAAAAGAAACTCAAATAAGAGAACAGTTATTAAAAAGTGGTCATGTAGATAAAAGATTTAAACGCGATTTATTTGAATTTTTAAATTCTGCAAAAAAATGGTTAATTGATACAAAATGTAAACCAATACAAAATAATACTCCTACTACAGTTCCAAATAATTATAAATTAGATACCATAGAAAATCCAGTATACAAAGTTCCAAATCCTCGTCAGGAGAATTTAATAGAACGTCCTAAAACAGAATATATGTATACGCAACCAGGGGAATTTTTACCTGGAAATTTAAATCCATTAAATACTCGAGTATTAACTAAATGTTTAAATATAGACACCAGATTTCGAACAAATTTTCATAATACAAATAGTTCAGATATTGTAATACAATTACCTACACGATTAAATAAAGTGGTATCAATGGAATTATCAGCAATAGAATTACCAGTATCATTTTATGGAATATCAGATAATTATGGAAATAACTATATGCAAATATTATTAAAATATACACAACCCGCAATTTCAGATGATATAAAAGAATGTATGCGTACAATCGTTATTCCAGATGGGAATTATACAGAAACCGATTTAATAGACACTTTAAATTATATGTTATATAAACCAGGTGAAGTAATTGTGCAAGATACTAATTTTTACATGGATTTAAGTGGTAATATAGTAGATTCAAATGGAGTAGTAATAGACCCTTCTTTATACGGTATGGATGCAAGTGGTAATTTATTAAATAAAGATGCAAGTGGAAATATAATAGAACATGAAATACCAGAATTACATGATGTGTTCTCATTTATTGAATTTAAATTAGATATTAATGCAAATGGTTCTGGAAGTAGAAAAGTAACTTTAGGAGCACGAATAAATGAGTTAATAGATATAAAAGAAATAATTCTGGATTTTTCAAAAACGAAAACAGGAGAAGTAGATAATAGTAGTTTATATACAAAATTTGGTTGGAATTTAGGGTTTACCAAACCATTATATCATGGTGATAATTTTTATAATGCTGAAACCATTATAGAACCTTCGACAAAATATTTATATTTAGCGGTAGATGATTTTAATAATAATTCAAATAGTAATTTTATTAGCGTATTCAATGAATCAATAATGAATACTGATATTTTAGCTCGTATATCAGTAAAAGGCACACGTTTTAATTTATTAACAGACAACAATTTTGAATTAGTTTCAGAACCTCGTATGTATTTTGGTCCAGTAGATATTCAACGTTTACGAATACGTTTATTAGACGAACACGGTCGTGTATTACAAATGAACAATTCAAATTATTCTTTTTGTTTAAAATTAAAGATGATGTATGATTTATAATTTTTTTATAATTATAGTATAAATCATGCCCTATAAAACCAGAAAAGTACGCAACAAAAATTGTTATAAAGTATATAATCAAAAAACCAAAAGAGTATTTGCAAAATGCACTACTAAAAGTAAAGCCAAAAGACAAGAACGTTTGTTAAGAGCAATAAAATATAATAAAAGTTTCAGACAACAATTTCAAAGAGGAGGACATTACACTCGTAAAAAACATAAATAATATAATTTTTACATATAAATTTTATTATTTTATAACTATCTTTTATTTTTAAGGTTTCTCTTTAATTTTTTTGTATTTTTCTTTCTTTTTTTAATTGTTTTTTTATTTTTTTTCGTTTTCTTTGATTTTTTCTTTCCTCCGAATGAAAAATCCATACTATCATCATTTAATTCATGAACAGAACCATCATCATCAATCAGAGTTTCATCATCAATCAGTGTTGACGCTGTTTCTGTACTAATTGGTGATGATGGACGAGCTATTATAGGTAAATTTCGTGCAAGCGATGAAGTGCTGTTTTGTATAATTGACGCATGTTCATTTCGCAAATTTGCAATCTCTTCTGGTGTATATCCTTCTAATAAATTTAATGAATTAACATCTGCATTAGAATGTAAATGGTCATTAAATACCAAATAACTATCATTACCTGCATTATTATTTATAACATAATTAATTTCACATTTATTTATAGTTATTGGTTCTTGACAATGGCTTGAACTTACCCAAGAGCCACCTTTAATTACATTTACAGAAACGACTGCAGTATCAATGGTTTCAATAGTTTGTAATACAAATATCTGATTATTAATTTTTTCACCATTATTTTTTCGGCGTTGTATATTTTCTATTAATGACATTATTTGTCCAACTGGAACAATTTCATTAGTTAATCCAATAGAACGCATATTAAAAAATAAATGTTTTTTACCTCGAGGATATTCATAAATATTGATGGTGCTATTCGGAAGTTTACATTCATATATAATATTTGATAGATTATTTAATGTATTTAATAATTGTTTATAACTACAAAATACAGTAGACGCCCCATATTTAAATATAATATTATCATTAGACTCTTTTATAATAGAATCAATAGTTTGTTGTTCAAGTGTATTAAAATCGTATATTTCTTCTTGCATATCTATTTCAGTAGTAATTCCAAAAATTGGTCTTTCTTTTGCATCATTTTCAATATTTAATATTTTATATATTTTTCTAATATCACCTGTATTTATTGGGTAGCTACCCTTTTCACGTAATTGCTCAATAATATTATCTTTAATACCTTGTGATGTGAGTGCAGAAATATGATGAAAAGGTGTATAACCAAATTTATCTCTGATATTTACATTTTCTGTATTATCAAATACAATTTTAAATATATTCATTGCTGTTTCTTCACGTTCTCGAATCTCTTTTTTATATTTATCTAATAATTCTTCATAATCAGGTTGATTGGGGTCTGGTTCTGCCATATTATAAATTTCGTGAAATATACTATAGCGAGTATAATTACATATAGTATGTAATGGAGATAGACCATCAGAATTTTTAATATTAAAATTAGGTTTAAATAATTCTATAAACAGTTTTAAATATTCAACAGCATATTTATCTGGAAAATCTATATGCATATTATCATGGTAATTAATGGACATAATATAAATAGCATAATGAATAGCAGTATAGTGATATCTATCACTTTTTTCAGTTAAATTAGTAAAATCTATGTTTTTAGATAGAAAGAATCTATGTAATAATTTAATTAAATCAAGATGCGGTTTATATGAATTACTCACGATTTGATAACTTGTAATAGTTAATAATAAACTTCTATCTTCTGTTATATTAGTAGCACCATTTTCTAATAATGTTTCAATTATTTCAATATCATGGTCATCATCATCTAAATACGCACTTATTGCAACATAAATAGGCGTTGTATATGAAATGTGTTCTTCAACAATTTCTTCTTCATCATATACATGATCAATAATTTTATATGTTGCATTAACAATATCTGGGTATGTATTAATTATATAATTAACAGTATCTGCTTCATTTACTTCAATGGCTTTCATAAAATTACCTAAAATATTGTCATTATATGTAGGTTCTCCACCTTTTATTTTTTTTGTCCTTTTACTATTACGTTTATGTATTTTTTTACGGGAAACCATTTATAATATATTGATACAATAAATCTAATACTTTTTAGACAATTAGAATACCAAATTTATATAAATTATATGTATGTATATATATATAAATGGAAAACGGACGAGTGATGTTGTTGCATTCTATAATAATCGGTGTTTTGTTATACCTTCTTATGATTTTTATACTTGGTCAAAATCAAGCTGTTGCTGAAAATAGAAGCATCTTACTTGCTGCGATAATATTGATGTATATGATTTTATTTGGACATGGATTGCCAACTTCAATAAATAAAAAATTATTTTGAATGTATATATTATTTAACAATTAGGTATTTCAAAATGAGCAAAGGTGTAAAAAACATTTATAAAAACAATATATATATAAAATATCTATAACATATAGTTATTTTACACAGGTTCTCGAAGGTTAAAATATGATTTTAAGTATTGAACAACAAAATATATTAAATGAAGTAAGAACTGGTTCTAATATAGTAGTGGATGCTGTAGCTGGAACTGGAAAAACAACATTAATATTATCGTTAGCAAAAGAGTTTCCAGATACAAATATTTTACAAATGACATATAATAAGTCATTAAAGTTCGAAGTTCGAGAAAAAATCAAAAGTTCTCAATTAGAGAATATAAATGTGCATACATTTCATAGTTTGGCTGTATGTTATTATTCAGAAAAGGCACATGTGGATAATGAAATACGAAAATTAATAGTAAATAATGTTAAACCGATGAAAAAAATACCAAAAATAGACCTTTTGGTTCTC
>Ga0209632_10005487_pt1 | contig 10984 bp, 10 predicted proteins | sample COG_10_FD_184754 | JGI IMG/M metagenome (GOLD analysis project Ga0209632, IMG submission 184754) | Pelagic Microbial community sample from North Sea - COGITO 998_met_10 (SPAdes) (version 2) | ecosystem: Environmental > Aquatic > Marine > Neritic zone/Coastal water | place: Helgoland, sampling...
GTTTGTGGGCAGAAAAGTTTGATCACATGGCGTCAGTTACAAATTTTGTAATAATTCCATTATCTTTTCTATCTGGAACATTTTATACAACAGATAAATTACCTGGATTTTTGCAAGCAATCAGTAATTCAAATCCATTTTTTTATATGATTGATGGATTTAGATATAGTTTTATTGGAAATGCAGATGGATCAATTAAAATAGGAATTATTTATTTAATAATTTTAAGCTTTTTAAGTTGGTTGACTAGTTATATTTTATTTAGAAAAGGTTACAAGATAAAATCATAAATATGAGTGCTATATTAAATACTTACAACAGAAAGAAAATTTCTTTTAAAAGAGGAAAAGGAAGTTTTTTATACTCTATAAATGGGAAAAAATATTTAGATTTCGTGCAAGGTATAGCTGTGAATTGCTTAGGACATTCAAATAATTATTTAAATAAAGCTATTTATAATCAATCTAAAAAATTATGGCATGTATCAAATGCTTTTATTATACCTGAGCAAGAAAAGTTAGCAAAAAGATTAAAACAAAAAACTTTTGCAGATTATATATTTTTTCAAAACTCTGGAGCAGAAGCAACTGAAGCCGCAATAAAGTTTGCTAGAAGATATTTTTATTCAAAAGGTCAATCGAAAAAAAATAGAGTTTTGTGTATTAATAATAGTTTCCACGGTAGAACTTTAGCAACAATATTTGCAAGCAACAGTAAAAAAGCTATTGAAGGCTTTGGCCCAAAGGTTGATGGATTTGATCATTTTAACTTTGGAGACCACAAAGGATTAGAAAAAGCAATAACAAGTAGAACCGCTGCGATTATGGTTGAAACTATACTAGGCGAAGGTGGTATAAAAGTTATTCCAGACTATTGTCTAAAAGGTTTAAGAAAATTGTGTAATAAGAAAAAAATATTATTAATTTTAGATGAAGTTCAATGTGGAATTGGAAGGACAGGAAAATTTTTAGCTTTTGAAAATGCTAAAATAAAACCAGATATTGTCCCAATTGCAAAAGGCATTGGGGGAGGATTTCCTATTGGAGCGGTATTAGTGAATAAAAAAGTTGCTTCAGGGCAGAAGCCAGGGACACACGGATCTACATTTGGAGGCAATCCTTTAGCCATGAGTGCTGGAAATGCAGTAATGGACGTTTTATTTAGAAAAGGTTTTTTAAATAATGTTGGAAAAAACGGAAAGTATTTTTATAACGGTTTAACAAAATTAAAAAATAAATACCCTCAAGTAATCAAAGAAGTTAGAGGTATGGGTTTATTACTTGGTTTAGCTTTGCATAAAGACCAGACAAAATTCATTGAGAAATTACAAGATAATAAATTATTAACCATAAGAGCTTCTGAAAATGTAGTCAGACTTTTGCCTCCTTTAAATGTTAGTAAAAATGAAATTAACTTAGCGTTAAAAATTTTAGAAAATGTATGCAGGAACTTTAAATGAAAAATTTTATCAATATTTCTGATTTATCATCGGATGAACTTAGATCAATTATTGAGGAAGCTAAAGCAAGAAAAATTAAAAGACAAGGCTCAAATAAATCTGCAGCAGATGCAGATAAACCTTTTGAGGGAAAATCAATGGCTATGATTTTTGAAAAGCCATCAACAAGAACAAGAATGTCATTTGATATTGCAGTTAAGCAGTTGGGTGGTTCTTCAATTATTTTGAATCCAGATGGAATACATTATGGCAAAGGTGACGAAACTTTAAAAGATACGGCCAAAGTATTAACTGAATATGTAGATATTGTAATGCTTAGAACGGCATCTCATAAAAATCTTGAAGAATTTGGAAAACATTTAGATGTACCAATCATTAATGGTCTTTCCGATCAAAGCCATCCATGTCAAATTATGTCGGATATACTTACATTCGAAGAAATAAAAGGCATGATAACTGGAAAAACTATTTCCTGGCTAGGAGATGGAAATAATAATATGTCCAATTCTTTAATAGAAGCAGCAGGAAAATTTGATTTTAATTTAAAAATTGGATGTCCTAAAAAATATTCGCCAAATAAAAGGATATTAATTTGGGCCAAAAAAAATAAAGTAAATTTGTTGATTACACAAAAGCCTGAAGAAGCTGTTAAAGATGCAGATTGTATAATGACTGATAAATGGGTTTCAATGAATGATAAAGTAAATAAAAAATCAAAAAAGAAAATTCTAAAAAGCTACCAAGTAAACAAAAAACTAATGAACAGAGCTAAATCAGATGCGATTTTTATGCACTGCTTGCCCGTTGGAAGAGGAGAGGAAGTAACGAATGAAATTATTGATGGAAAACAATCTGTAGTTTGGAGACAAGCCTTAAATAGAGTGCATGCACAAAAAAGTATAATTAATTGGTGTTTAAATTAAGGTAATGTTTTTGGATTATCGCTCTTAGAATTTAAATATAGTATTACGGAAGCTCTATCTTTTTCTTTTCTAAGTCCAGCAAAAGCCATTTTAGTTCCCCTGATGTAAGCTTGTGGTTTAATCAAATAACTATTCATTTCTTCAAAATTCCATTGTTTAGCGTAAGCGACCATAGCTTTTGAATATTTATAATCTGCAGCAGAGCCAGCGGTTCTTCCAATAATACCCCATAAATTTGGACCAATCATATTTTTTCCACCACTTGCTATCATGTGGCAGGCGCTACACTTTTTGAAAACTTTTTCTCCATGAGCTAAATTACCAAGCGCTAGCAATTCGCTAATATTAACTTTTTCATCTACTTTTTTTTCTGAATTTAAAGATACTGATACTTCAGTTGTTTCCAAACCTTCAATTTTGTAGGCAGATTCTTTTGGTTTCTCTACATGAAAAAGAATATCGGTAAATTTACCTATACCTATTACAATAAGAGCGGTAAGTAAAATTGCTGCAATTATTTTATTTAATTCAAAACTGTCCATAATTTTGATAAATACTTATTTGACGTATAGCACGACTTAGTAAAAAAAAACTTAAAATTACTAATAATAATTTGCGTCTTTGAGACGCATAACTATGGATAAAATAGCAATAATTATACCTTCTAGACTTAACGCTCAAAGGTTACCCAACAAACCTTTGAAACTTATTAACAATAAAGAAATGATTTTGCACGTTTATAACGCTGCAATTAAATCTAAAGCAGGAGAAGTTTATGTTGCAACTCCTGATCAAAAAATAATTGAAACTGTCAAAAATGCTGGCGGCAATGTTATCAAAACTTCTGATACCCATGAGACAGGTACAGATAGAGTTTTTGAAGTATTTAAAAATAATTTAGATAATAAACCAAATATTGTTATTAATCTTCAGGGAGACATGCCAAACATCGAACCAAATGCAATTTCTGACTTAGTTTCATATATGAAATATGGCAAATGTGATATTGGGACTTTAGCAAGCAAGTTTAATTCTCAGGATGAGATAAAAAATCCAAATATAGTTAAAGTAGCAACCAAGGATAAGCTTTCCGAAGAAAAGTTCTTAGATGCAATAGATTTTTTTAGAAAAGATGAAGGTTCAAATAACCACCTATATCATCACATTGGAATTTACGCCTTTACTAATAAAGCTTTGATAAGGTATGTAAACTTGAAAAGAACAAAACTTGAATTAGAAAGAAAATTAGAACAATTAAGAGCATTAGAAAATAATATGTCAATCCATGTTGGTTATGTAAAAACTTCACCTCTAAGCGTTGACACTGAAGAAGATTTAATTGAAGTTAAAAAGATAATGGGAAATATATAATGAAAATTGGAATTCAAGGAGAGCTCGGGGCGTACTCTCACATAGCCGCAAATAAATTATATAAAGATGCAGAAATTAAAACTTGTGCGTCATTTGAAGAAACTTTTAAGCAGGCACATCAAAATGAAAATTATAAAATTATTATTCCTATTGAAAATTCTTTAGCTGGTAGAGTAGCTGACATCCATTATTTGTTGCCAAAGTACAAGTTACAAATTCATGGTGAATATTTTCTAAATGTAGAGCATAATTTGCTTTGTAAACCAGAGGCAGCAATGAGTGACATCAAGTATGTTAGAAGCCACGCTCAAGCAATTGGGCAATGCCAGAAAATAATCAATAAAAATAAATTTCAGTCTATTATTTCAGCCGACACAGCAGGTTCTGCTAAAGATTTAGCAGAAGGAAATGATAAAACAATTGCAGCTATTGCTTCAGAATTATCAGCTAAAATATATAAATTAAAAGTTTTAGAAAAAAACGTTGAGGATGAAAAAGGCAATGTAACTCGTTTTTTGATAATGGGTAAAAATATAGAACAACCAGAGTTCAATAAAGAGAAAAAATACATAACAAGTTGTATTTTTAGGTTAAAAAGTGAGCCGTCAGCTCTTTACAAATGTTTAGGAGGTTTTGCAACTAATCAAGTTAACCTTACAAAGCTAGAAAGTTTTTCAGTCAAAAATACTTTTGAACAAGCAAATTTTTATTTAGATTTAGAAGGTCACCTCGAGCAATCTGGAGTAAAAAAGGCAATGGAAGAACTTGGTTTTCATACCGAAACTCTAGATATTCTAGGTGTGTATGAAGCCTCTACATTTAGGGAAAAATAGTCCACAAAACTTGATTCTACACTTGTAGTATTCAAATTGATCTTGATATACTCATATTGAGGTTGGCATCAGGTGGATGTTTCATAAACCCGGTCAGGTCTGAAAAGAAGCAGCCGTAGTGAAAATTATTCAGGTTGTTGCCTGCCTCTACATGATGACAAAAAATAAAATTTTAGCTCTTAAATATAGACCTCAAGAATTTAAAGACTTGATAGGTCAAGAAATAATGGCACAAACTATTACTAACGCTATTAAAATTGGCAAAACTCCTAACGCCTATCTATTAACTGGAATTAGAGGAGTTGGGAAAACAACCACAGCCAGACTAATTGCTAAAGCATTAAACTGTGAAACAAATATTGATCAAAAGATAAAATGTTCTAGTGAAAAATTTTGTTCTACCTGTGAAGAAATAATTAGTTCAAATCACATAGATATACTAGAGATGGATGCCGCTTCAAAAACAGGAATAGATGATGTGAGAGAGTTAATTGAAAACTCAAAATATAGCCCAACAAGTGCAAAATATAAAATTTTTATAATTGACGAGGTGCATATGCTTTCAAAACAAGCTTTTAATGGTCTTCTTAAAACACTAGAGGAGCCACCACCTAGTTTAAAATTTATCTTAGCTACTACAGAGTCTAGAAAAATACCTGTTACAATTTTATCTCGTTGTCAAAGATTTGATCTTAAAAGAGTAAACGTTGAAAGATTGTGTGATCATTTAAAATATATTTCAAAAAAAGAAAATGGAAAAATTTCAAACGATGCTATTAGGTTGATCGCAAGAACTTCAGAAGGATCAGTAAGGGACGCAGTTTCACTATTAGATCGAGCTTTAATATCTCAACCAATTGAAGATAGCAGTTTAATAAAAGAAAAAGACATTAGAGAAATGCTAGGTCTAGCTGACCGAAGTAAAACCCTATTACTATTTAAAGAAGTTTTAAATGGAAACGATAAAGAAGCGTTAAAATACTTAAGAGAATTAATTAACGATGGAATAGATGCTAAAAACTTTTTAAATGACATTCTAGAAATTTTATATCTTTTTAGTAGAAGAATAAACTTAGGTCCTATTGAAAAAGATATGACAATCTCCGAAGAAGAAGTTCAGCTTGTTGACATGTTTTCAAAAAATATAGGAATGGAAGATATTGGATTATTTTGGCAGTTTACAATTAAGACAATAGACGATCTTAGGATTACCGGGAATGAAAACTTGACTTTAGAAATGTATATAATGCAATTAACTCATCTTAAAAATATTGAAATAAAGCAAGAACTTGCTCTCAGCGAAAAAATTGAAGAGCATGAAAACATAAAAAAAAGTTTAAAAAATGAAAGTGTAAAAGAAGAAAATTTAGAACCTAATTTATCAGCTCAAGCAAAAAATCAATTAAAAAATACCAATCAAATAAAATCAAACCCTATTAAAAATTTATCTATAAAATCTGTAAGAAATAAAATTAGCATAACATCTTTTAATGATTTGATTTATCAAGCAAATAAAGAAAAAGAAGTTGAACTTAAGTTTGACCTAGAAAGAAATGTCAAACTTGTAAGTTTTGATAAAGGAAAAATTAATATTAGTTTTAACGAAAAATTAAATAAAAATTTTATCAAGAATCTTACAGAAAAATTACTACTTTGGACTGGAGAGAGATGGATTATATCTTTAAGTAAAAATAGTGATGCTAAAAGTATTTATGAACAAAATATGGAGCATAAGTCATCTAAATTAAGTCAATTTACAAGAAGTGAAACTGCAAAGCTAATTCAAGAAACATTTCCGGATGCAAAACTAATAGACATCAAAGAGGACCAAGATGACTAATTTCACAGATATGTTATCAAAAGCTAAAGCAATGCAAGACAAGATGAAAGAAGTGCAGGAACAAATTAAAAAAATTGAAGTAGAAGGTGAGGCTGGTGGGAATTTAGTTAAAGTGATTTTAACTGGTGATTATGAATTAAAGTCAATTACTATTGCTGATGCGGCAAAAAAAGAAGATCAGGAAATTATTAATGATTTAATTAAAGCTGCTTACAACCATGCAAAAGAAAATCTAAAAAAAAGATCTGCCGAAGAACTTTCTAAAGCTACAGGTGGATTAAATTTACCTCTTGATTTTAAATTACCTTTTTAATGGATAATAACATCCCTGAAATAAATGAGCTTATAAAACAATTTTCAAAACTTCCTGGCTTAGGACCTAAGTCAGCAAAGAGAATTATTTTAAAATTGATCAATAATAAAGATAGTATGGTCAAGCCTTTAGCTAAATCCCTAGCGCAGGTATATAAAAATGTAGTACGTTGTCCAGATTGTGGAAATTTAAAGATAATAGACAAAGCTTGTATATGCTCAACTAATAATGCGTATGATAAAATATGTGTTGTAGAAAATTTAGCAGATATGTGGGTTATTGATTCAGCAAATATTTATAAAGGTCATTATCATATTTTAGGTGGGACTTTAAATTCAAGCGAAAATTATGAGCAAAAGAATTTGCTAATAGATTCTCTAGTTAAAAGAATTAAAAAAAACAATCTGAAAGAAGTGATTATAGCTACAAGTGCAACTGTAGAAGGTCAAACAACAGCTCATTATATAGAAGACACAATTCAAAACGGGATAATAAAAATTACTAAATTAGCTCAAGGGTTGCCGGTTGGAGGTGAAATTGAACAGCTAGATGATGGTACGTTGTTCTCAGCTTTTAAGAATCGAGTACCCGTAACTGGAAACTAAACTAGCGTCTTTTTTTCTAACCTTTTTTTGTGTAAAAGAGGTTCAGTGTATCCAGATGGCTGAAATCTTCCTTTAAATACAAGGTCACAAGCAGCTGAAAATGCTATTGAATTATCAAAATCATCAGACATTTTTTTATAACTAGATCTTCCGTACCGATTATAAGCCTCATCCTTTGCATTTTGTTGATCTACAATTTTTGCCATTTTTTTCATCACAGCCAATACTTGTTCATTAGTGCAAATGCCATGATGTAACCAATTAGCTATGTGTTGTGAAGATATCCTTAAAGTTGCTCTATCTTCCATTAAGCCAACATTATTTACATCTGGAACTTTTGAGCAACCAATACCCTGATCAATCCATCTAACAACATAACCTAAAATTCCTTGAGCATTATTTTCTAATTCACGGTTAATATCTTCTTCAGACCAATTAGGTCTATCAGCTTTAGGTATTTCTAGAATATCTTCCAATTTAGCCTTACCTCTAGCTGTAATTTTATTTTGTTCACTAAAAACATTCACTTTATGATAATGTGTAGCATGCAGTGTTGCAGCAGTAGGTGATGGTACCCAAGCACAATTAGCTCCAGACTTTGGGTGGCCTATTTTTTGATCCATCATATCTGCCATTTTATCTGGCATAGCCCACATACCTTTTCCAATTTGAGCTTTGCCTGAAAATCCACAATTTAAACCTATGTCAACATTCCAGTCTTCATAAGAACTTAACCAAGTAGACTTTTTCATATCACCTTTAAAAATCATTGGTCCAGCTTCAAAGGAAGTATGCATTTCATCACCAGTTCTGTCTAGAAACCCAGTATTGATGAATACTATTCTATCTTTAACTTGTCTTATACATTCTTTTAAATTTATTGTTGTTCTTCGTTCTTCATCCATTATACCAACTTTTATTGAGTATTTTTTTATTCCCAATGCATCCTCCACCTTATTAAATAAAGTATTAGTAAAAGCTACTTCTTCAGGTCCATGCATTTTAGGTTTTACAATGTAAAGAGAATTTGTTCTAGAATTTTTTTTATTTTTAAAATCGTGTAACGCACATAATGTGGAAACAAAAGCATCCATAATACCCTCTGGAATTTCTGATCCATCCTTTAAGATTATTGCTGGGCTAGTCATTAAATGACCAACATTTCTATTTAACAATAAAGCTCTACCATGTAATTGAATTTTTGAACCATCTTTTGCAATATAGTTTCTATCAGAAGCTAATTTACGAATAAATTTTTTCCCATTTTTTTCCATATCAGCTTGTAAGTCACCCTTCATTAACCCTAGCCAATTTCTATAACATATCACTTTATCTTCAGCGTCTACGGCTGCCACTGAATCCTCATTATCAATTATTGTAGAAATAGCCGACTCAATAATTACATCTGAGATGTTTGCTTTATCGTTTTTCCCAATTACATTATTTGGGTTAATTATAATATCTAAATGTAAATTATGATTTTTGATTAAAATTGAACTAGGTTTAGTCTTCTCACCACTAAAACCTATAAATTGATCTTTATTTTTTAGACCGATATTTTTTCCTTCTATTGATAAAAATAATTCATCATTTTCTATTATAATTTTTGATACACTGCTCCAACTTCCATTTGAAATAGGTATCACTTCATCTAAAAATTTTTTGACGTATAAAATAACTTTATTTCCTCTTTCAACGTTATAACCTTTACCTCTGTCTCCTGGTATTACATCTGTTCCATATAAAGCATCATATAAACTTCCCCATCTGGCATTTGCTGCGTTAAGAGCATATCTCGCATTATCTACAGGAACCACTAATTGAGGCCCTGCTATCGAGGAAATTTCTTCATCCACATTTGAGGTGCTAATTTCGAAGTCTTCTTTTTCTTCAAAAATATATGAGATAGATCTCAGAAAGTTGATGTATTCTTTTTTATTAAAATCTTTACCAGCATTATTTTTATGCCAGTCATCAATTTTTTTTTGAATTGTTTCTCTTTTTTTTAATAAATCTTTATTAATTGGAGTTAGTTCATGTACTACATTTTCAAATTTACTCCAGAAATCATCAGGCTCAACACCCGTTCCTGGAATAGCTTCATTATTAATAAAATCAACTAATTCTGAATTAACTTTAAGTCCGTTTTTATCAACTAAGCTCATAATGATAATTGTCTACCTTATATTGTATTCTGTTAAAAGTAGAATTATAGTAACATCTTTTTATGAAAAATTATTTAGAATTTGAGAAAGAAATCAAATCTTTAGAGGAAGAAGCTGTTGAATTAAGAAGCCCTTTTGGGTCTGAAGGAATATCAGAAGTAAATACTAAAAAAATACAAGATACTCAGTCAGAGATTAATGAAAAATTAAAACAAACTTATGCCAGCTTAAATAGCTGGCAAAAGACTTTAGTAGCGAGGCACGAAGACAGACCAAAAGCCAACTTCTATATAAAAAAAATATTTTCCCAATTTACACTATTATCAGGAGATAGATATTTTGGAGATGATAAATCAGTAATTGCAGGATTTGGTTTAATAGACAATAAGTCTGTTTTAATTATTGGGCAAGAAAAAGGTGAAGATTTAAACACAAGAATAGAAAGAAATTTTGGAATGATGCGCCCAGAAGGTTACAGGAAATGTATTCGACTAATGAAACTAGCAGAGCGATTTCAAATTCCTGTAATTACTTTTATTGATACTCCAGGAGCTTACCCAGGTATCGGAGCTGAGCAAAGAGGACAAGCTTCTGCTATAGCTCATTCAATAGAGGCTTCTATGTCTTTAACTGTTCCCAACATTGCAATTATTATTGGTGAAGGTGGCTCGGGTGGAGCAATCGCTTTAGCATCTTCAAATAAAGTTATTATGTTAGAAAATTCTATTTATTCAGTTATATCACCAGAGGGTTGTGCTTCTATACTTTGGAGGGATCCGAGTAAGTCTTTACAAGCTGCTGAGGCTATGAAGATGACCGCAAAAGATTTGTTAAATCTTGGAATTATTGATGAAATAATCTCTGAACCACTTGGCGGAGCGCATAGAGACCCTGAGTCAATAGCTAATGAGGTAAAACATTCAATAAAAAAAAATTTACACAGTTTTGAAAATTTTTCAAAAGAAGAAGTTTATGATCATAGAAAAACAAAGTTCTTGAAAATTGGTAGAGACCAAGGTTTTAATAAGTCATCTAATTTAGACGACATTGGACTAAGTTATAAAGAATCAGGTATTCAAAAAATTAAAATTCATATTGTTAAAAATAAATTGATTTATACAGGTATTGGCTTGGTTTTTATTACAGGCTTAATATCGGTTATTTATTAATAACTGTTGTAAAAAGACAATATTTTAAATTATTTTAATCATCTATTGACATTCTTTGGACAACTCTATTAAAGGTTCTAAGTTGGTATTTTACTAACTAAAGATAATAACAAACAAGGAAAAGTAAATAATATGAGTACACTAAAAGGTAAAGTAAAGTGGTTCAATGGTACTAAAGGATATGGTTTCATTGAAAGAGAAGACAAAGAAAAAGACGTGTTCGTTCATTCTTCAGCAGTTAGAGAAGCTGGTTTAAAATACTTAAACGAAGGTGATGAGTTAACGTTTGAAGTAGAGAATGGAGAA
>Ga0209632_10005495_pt1 | contig 10973 bp, 4 predicted proteins | sample COG_10_FD_184754 | JGI IMG/M metagenome (GOLD analysis project Ga0209632, IMG submission 184754) | Pelagic Microbial community sample from North Sea - COGITO 998_met_10 (SPAdes) (version 2) | ecosystem: Environmental > Aquatic > Marine > Neritic zone/Coastal water | place: Helgoland, sampling...
CTCCGAAGGTGAATTAGTAGCAAGAGTGGGACAAAATCATACATACGATGACGGCGCATCGTCAAGCGGATAGGATATTATAATGGCAGATTTTAGAATTGATAGAATTAGATTTCGTTGGAAAAATACGTGGGCAGGAACAACTACCTATATCAAAGATGATATAGTAATTTACCAAGGTAAGTCTTTTGTTTGTTTAATTGGGCATACATCTGATGCAAGTTTTTATACTGACTTAAACGCAGCTTCTCCTAAATGGGTATTAATGCAAGACGGTTATGAATGGAAAAATAACTGGACGCCTAGCACTTATTATGATGTAGGAAATATTGTACAATGGAAAGCATATGTTTATAGAGTATTAACACCTCATACATCAGCTTCAACATATACAGAAGGACTAACTGCTGATAACGCTAAATGGGAGATTGTTGCTAAAGGATCTAATTGGTTAAACACTTGGTCTGTTAGTACAGATTATGACTTAGGCGATGTTATTAGATATAACGGATATGTTTACATAGCAAGCATCAAACATACATCTGCCGCAACCGAAGCATTAGGACTTGAAGCAAATCAAGGTGCTTGGACACAAATAAGTAAATCAGATCACTGGAGCGGAGATTGGACTTCGGCTACAAGATACAGAGTAAGTGATATTGTCAAATATGGTGGCATTGTTTATAGAGCCAATACAGGACACACAAGCTCTAGTTATTTAGACGGAGATTACGGTTATTGGGATATTGTAAACTCTGGTATTGAATACAAAGGCGAATGGACAACTAGCAATAGGTATAAACTAAACGATGTTATAAAATACGGAGCAAGTTTATGGAAAGCTAAGACTGAACACACGTCTAATGCAACATTATTTACATTTGATCAAACTTCTGATCCAAGTACAACTAAATGGGATTTATGGTTACCTGGTTTAGAATACGAAACAGTTTGGAATCAAAATACACAGTATGCAACAGGTGACATTGTACTATATGGTGGTTATGTTTATACAGCTTTAACAAATCATCAAGGCTCAGTACCAAGTATAAACGGAAAAATTCAAGATACAGGTAACTGGGAACTTTTAAAAGAAGGATACAAACACTTAGGTGATTGGGGAGAAGATAGTTCAGGATATGATTATAATACTGGAGACGTAGTAAGATTAAACGGATACTTATATATTTGTTTAAGTGATTCGCATGATGGTGCATCACCTGATGGTTCAGGTAAGTGGCAAGTACTTGTTACTGGTAGACATCACAGAGGCGAATGGGCAGACAACACACAATACGAAAAAATGGATGTTGTACTATTTGCTGGCTCAGCATACCTTTGTTCAAAGCAACATATATCTTCAGCTTCAGGAGCAAGACCAGATTTAGATATTGATTACACACAAGAAGAATTTTGGTCACTTTTAATTCAAGGTGAAGCTACAAACGTTTTAAGAGAACGAGGTGACTTACGAACACACAACTCACAAACTGATAGCTCAATGGCTGATGAAAGATTAGCTATTGGTCCTGCAGGACAAGTTTTAAAAGCAAACAATCCATTCAATGCAACATTAGATACTGGTGAAATAGCTGAATGGGGCAACTTTGGTTCTACGCCACAAGTATTTTATGTATCTACTACTAGTGGCTTAGATATTGCTACTAATGGTACTACTGAATCAGCGCCATTTAAAACTATTAAGTATGCTTGTGATTTTATCCAAGCAGACGTAAACAACAGGACGCCAGCATCTGTTTTTATTAAAACAGGTGTCTATGAAGAAATACTTCCTATTAGCGTACCAAAAGATACAGCATTAATAGGTGATGAATTAAGAAGCACATCAGTATTTCCAAAAGCAGGATATGAAACTAACGATATGTTCCGTGTACGTAACGGCGGCGGCATTAGAAATATGTCATTAAATGGACTTAGTGGTACATTAGGCGCAGCTAATTCATATGGAACAAAGCGTCCTACAGGAGGAGCATTTGTAAGTTTAGATCCAGGCACAGGCCCCGGCGATACAAGTGTACATATTACAAGTAAGTCTCCATATATACAAAATGTTTCAACATTTGGAACAGGATGCACAGGACTAAGAGTAGATGGGTCATTACATAACGCAGGTTACAGATCTGTAGTAGCTAACGACTTTACACAAGTTTTAACAGATGGTATAGGTTATTGGTGTAGTTACAACGGAAGATCAGAATTAGTGTCTGTGTTTACATATTACTGTCATGTAGGATACTTAACTGAATTCGGTGGTAGGGTTAGAGCCACTAACGGTAATAATTCATACGGAGACTTTGGTTCAGTTGCTGAAGGAGTTAATCCAAACGAAACTGCAAAAACAGGAACAGTTAATAATAGATCAAAACACGCACAAATAAGCGTTGTAGAAAATAATGGTGCAAATTTATTAGCGTTTGGATATTCAAACGCTGGAGAAAATTATTCCGGAACACCAACAATTACATTAAGTGGTTCTGGGTATGGTGCTAGTTTAGCATTTGAAGAGTTAAGAAAAAATGCAGTAAATGAAGTTAGAGTTACAGATCCAGGAGACAGTAGTACACCTGGGGGACTTAATTACACATATATTGTAAATAATGCCCAATGGGGAGATAGTACAAGTATTAAATTATCAAATGCTGATACTACAGGGACTTCGGAATCATATGTAGGACAAAGAATAGTTATACTGTCTGGAGCAGGTGACGGACAATATGGAAGAATAAGCTCTTACGATAGCGTAACTAAAATTGCAACTGTAGAACGAGAAAGCGACGGAGCCGCTGGATGGGAACATATCTATCCAGGATATCCGATAGAAAGTAGTTTAAGTACAGCAACAAGGTATGCTATTGAACCGCGTATTGAAATTGCAGAACCAACTTTTGGATCATCGGCAAGAACAGTACCACATATAATAGATAGTATTACAGCAAACGATACTAACTTTGTAATAGCATCAACAGATTTAATTTCTTATTCAGCTAACGGCGGCGGCACCTGGAATACAGCTACAGGAGATACAACAGGTAACTGGGATAAAGTTAAAGCAATGAAAAATACTTCATATATGATGGTTTTACAAGGTACTACACAAACTACAGTAGCAGGATTATCAAATGATAACGGACAAAGCTGGTCAACTACTAATTTATCAAATGGAGCTAATTGGATTGATATAGCTTTCAAAACAAATCAATGGATTGCTATTTCAGATGGTAGTGCAACAGAAACAAGTATCAGTACAAATCAAGGAGGATCTTGGAGTGCAGGAACTACATTGTCTGGACAAAATAAATTAATTGAGTATGGAAATGGATTATTTGTAGTATTACCTGTTTCTGGAAACACAGCATTGACATCAGATGATGGAACTACATGGACAACAAGAACCTTACCAGTAACATCTAATTGGCAAGATCTAAAATATGCTAATGGTAGATTTGTTGCTGTAGGAACAAGTGACGCAAAAATAATTTATAGTCTTGATGGAATAACTTGGTATGATGCATATATAGATATTGTAAACATAGCAGATAGTACAACAGGGTTGTGGAATAGTCTTGCATATACCCAAGGCGTATGGTTGTGTACTAATAGTGTAGATAATACTGTAATTACATCACAATCAGGAAGCGTTTGGTCTTCATTGTTAGGTGATAGTACAACTAAAGCATTTGCTACCACAGGAGGGTATACTGTAGTTGCTGGCGGACTTACTTCAAGTGGTATGCCTGTATTTGTTGGATCAAAAGGAACAACAGATGCATGTAGCATAAGCTACGGAGCCAAACCGTTTATAAGATCAGTTATTGCAAATTCAAGAATTTCTGGATTTACAATATATGACGCAGGAAGCGGATATAGTTCTGCTCCTACAATAACAGTACACGATTATGCAAATACAATTGATGCAACTTATACAGTAAGGACAGCAACGTCAGGTATATTAGGCCAACCTGTATTTTCAAACAGAGGATTAGATTGGAATAAATCTTCTGCAACTGTCACGGGTAGTGGTTATGCTGAGGTTTATCAAACAGGAAAACAAATTGTACTAGAAGGTGTAACAGGAGTACCCACACCAGGTGAAAACTTTATTATAAATGGTATTGATGATATTATATATAAAGTCGTTAGTGTTGACGCCCAGACAGGTTCAGGACCATACGGCTTAACACTATCAGTTGATCCGTCCATTGGTAATGCTGAATCTCCAGTACACGGAACAAATATTGAACTTAGAGAAAATTATAGTCAAATTAGATTAACAGGACATGATTTTCTTGACATTGGTACTGGTAACTTTAGTGAAACAAATTATCCAATTTTATATACAGAAGGATATGACTTTGAAGCAGGATCAGAACCAAAACAATTTAACGAGGTTATTGAAAAAGGCGGCGGCAGAGTATTTTACACAGCTACAGATCAAGATGGAAACTTTAGAGCAGGCGAACAATTCTTAGTTGAACAGTCAACTGGTATTATTACATTAAATTCTAGTTTGTTTAACTTTTCAGGATTACAAAGTTTAACTTTAGGCGGAATTGTTATTGGCGGAACAGCAGTTGTAGTTAACGAATTCTCTAAAGAACAAACATTTATTGCTAATTCAAACAATATTGTACCAACACAGAGAGCGATTGCAGCTTATGTAGCGTCTAGAGTAAGTGGCGGCGGTTCTAATGCAAGTACAAATGCGTTGAATGCAGGACAAATAAAAATAACAACTAATACTATAGACCAAGCTGGGGGAACAACAATACAAGTACCTCAGAAAATGACAATTAAAGGTGGAGCAGATGGGCATTATTTATCAAGTATGTATTTTGTTGCATAATGATGAAAATGGCATAAATATTAAAAACGGAGTAGCAAATGGCTGAATTTAAATTAGGTAGAATAAGATTTATATGGAAAGGTGACTGGATCACTGCAACCACATACTATAAAGACGATATTGTCAGATATGGTGGTAATACCTATATTTGTATTAAAGGTCATGCAGCTCCAGCAGATTTTACTACAAGTCAATCAACATATTGGAACAAAATTTCCGACGGACAAGATTGGAAAGGCATTTGGGTAGCCGGCACAGTTTATAAAGTTAATGATGTTGTTGCATATGGAGGGTACTTGTATATTGCAAACACCGGTCATACAGCAGCCGCAACTAATACATTAGGATTAGAAGCTAATCAGTCAGATTGGGACACATTTGCTGAAGGATTTAATTATTCAAACGATTGGACAACTGATTATAGATATAAAGTAAACGACCTTGTTAAGTACGGTGGAACAGTTTACATTTGTATTACAGGACACACATCTGCATCAACTACAGCAGATGGATTAGAAGTTGATCAAGCTAAATGGCAAATATTTTCAGAAGGTTTTAATTGGAAAAGTGACTGGACAACTTCTTTTAGATATAGAGTAAACGACATTGTTAAATATGGTGGAATTGTTTATGTTTGTATCGAAGGACATACATCTAATGCTTCAGCCGCAAGCGGTTTAGAAGCAGATCAAGCCAAGTGGCAGTTTTCAAATAAAGGTATAGAATACAAAGGCGACTGGGCAACAGCAACGAGATATAAAGTTAACGACATTGTTAAACACGGTGGCGCAATTTGGATTTGTGTAACTTATCATACTAGTCAAACTAACCTTAGTGATGACGAAGCAAAATGGAATCAGTTTGTAGAAGGTTTAGAGTTTGAAGATAGTTGGGCAGGCGTTACAAGATATCAACCAGGTGACTTTGTTACTTACGGTGGATATTCTTACGTTGCTAAAACAAATAACTTAGGAGCAAGACCAACTTCAAGTCCAAGTGATTGGGATTTATTTACAGCAGGTTTCCGTTTTATAGGAGACTGGGGAGACGACAGTTCTAACTACGAGTACTTTACAGGCGATGTTGTTAGATTAGGCGGATACACATATCTTGCTATTGCAGATAGCTCAGGACAACGTCCACCTAATGCAACTTACTGGCAAAAATTAAATAGTGGTATTGCATGGAAAAATGCTTATGCTGATAGTACTTTATATGATGCAGGCGACTCTGTTAGACAAGGTACTAGCAGTTATATTTGTGTATTAGCACACACATCAAATACTGGAGTTAACGACCCGGCTAACGATAGTGGTGGAACATACTGGAATCAACTAGCAGGCGGCCCTGAAACAGACGTCTTAACTACACAAGGTGACTTAGTTTATTATAGCGGGTCAGGTCCAGCAAGGTTACCAATTGGTAATGCAGGACAAGTACTTACAGTTAATGCTGCAGGTAATGCTCCTGAATGGTTATACATAGGAAAAATTAATAACATCTTCTATGTAGACGTTAGTACAGGACAGAATTTACCAGCATCTAACTACGGTGTTACTATTGCTAGGCCTTGGAAATCAGTTAGATATGCATGTGAGCAAATATTAGCAGGGGCATTAAGAGAAAATGCAGGTTACTTATTAAAAAGAAATAGAAACTTTATTGTTGAAGAAGCTGTACAATATGCAGTAAACAAAACAGCAGGCGCAGCAGGTATATGGTCAGGATTTACTTTTTCATCAGGTGCTCAAACGTCATTTAGAGCTGATATGGGTAAACTTGTTGATGCAATTATTCATGATATCACACATGCTGGAAATAAAGCAACAAGAGATGAGGTATTAAGATATTTTACAGGTTCAAATTTAACAACACCGGTTGCAAACACACTAGGTGTTGCAGGAGTAGTTGACAAAAATAACGAAACTATTAACTATATGTTGAATAGTGTTATAGACAGGGTATTAAGTAATTTAGCACCTGCTGTAAATTATCAAACAACAAATAGTTTTACTCCAGCACACTCGCAAGTTATTGATGCAAACTATACTGAAGAAACTGATGCACAAACAACAGCAAATACTTTAGTAGGAATATTAACAGCGGCACTAACAGCAGGCGTAACTACAAATATTCCTGCAGAAAGAGTTGCAAACAATAGTGTATTTGTAAAAACAGGACAATTTGACGAACACTTACCTATTATTGTTCCAAGAGAAACAGCAATTATAGGTGACGAGTTGCGTGGTACTAAGATAGTTGCAGCGTCAGCAGTAACAGGTGCAGCTGATGTACCAAAGAGTATTGCTGCAATACAAAGATTAAAAGCAATTATTAGTGATATTGTTATAAACAGCTCTGTTTCAAAAACATCAGGCAACGCATCAAGTCAAGTAACTTCTAAAGTAGCAGGGTCTGCAGCAGCAGGTTCAGCGGCTAATGGACTATTTCAACAGTTAGAAGATTATATTGATTTTCGAGTAAACGGTGCCACTGGAGATTCAACAACACCTATTGCAACAGGTACTAATACACCTACTACAGATACAGGATATTTGTTTGCACAAGAATGTATTGAAGCTAATAGAACTTTCTTAAAAGATGAAGCAGTAGCGTATATTAATGCAACATATCCTAGTTATACTTATAGTGAATCAGCATGCAGAAGAGATGTTGATAGATATTTAGATGGTGTAATATATGACTTAAAGTACACAGGAAATTACAAAACTTTATTAAATGCAAGATATTATGCAAACTCTGTTAGCGGAAGTGCTAAAGAAGATATGTTCTATATGAGAAACGGAACAGGATTAAGAAATTGTACAATAAGTGGACTTGCAGGGACATTAGGCTCAGCTAATTCATATGGAACAAAACGTCCGGATGCTGGAGCATTTGTAAGTTTAGATCCCGGTCACGGTGTAAGTGATGTAGATGCTCATATTGTAAGTAAGTCTCCATACGTACAAAATGTATCAACTTTTGGTACAGCATGTATTGGTATGAAGGTTGACGGTGCGTTACACGACAGCGGCTACGATTCAATTGTTGCTAACGACTTTACACAGATTTTAAGTGACGGCATTGGAGCATGGATTACAAACTTAGGTAGAGCTGAACTTGTTTCTGTATTTACATATTATAACCATATTGGTTATCTTGCAGAAGATGGCGGGAAGATTCGTGCTACTAATGGTAACAACTCATACGGTGATTATGGATCAGTTGCTGAAGGTCAAGATGCAACAGAGACAGCAATTACTGGTACAGTTGATAACAAATCAACAGAAGCTCAAGTTACAAATGTGTTAACAGACGGAAATAATATTCTAACATTAGAATATGTAAATGCAGGTGTTAACTATACAGCAGGTGGAACTACAATTACAATTACTGGCGAAGGTTATGGTCATGCAATTAATAGTCCGGTTGTTGCAACAACTGGTGGAGTATATGAAGTTAGACGCACAGACCCAGCAAGTAACTTAGGTGGCGCAGGATATGAAACTGCGGCAGGTGTTGCACAATCAGGAAATACTACACAAATAGTAATTTCAAATACTGATACAGGTATTAATTCAACATACGTAGGTATGAGTATATATCTTACATCAGGAGCAGGAGCAGGGCAATACGGTTATATTCATACATATAATTCAGGATCTAAAACAGCAACAATTAAAAAACATAGTGATGATAGTGACGGCTGGGATCACGTAACAGGAGTGTCACCAGTAGCAGTATTAGATGACACTACAAACTACATTATTGAACCTAGAGTGACATTTAGTGGTGGCGGAGTTAGTGCTTATGCCGACATTGCAAAAGGTCGCGTTAAAGTTACAGACGGAAAAATTTCTGAAATAAGAATTTGGGATTCAGGTACAGGTTATAGTTCAGCACCAACGTTTACATTAACAGATCCAAACAATACTGTTGATGTACCACACGAAGTTAGATACGGTAACGGTGTACTAAGACAGCCTACATGGACAAACAGAGGTACATCATTTACTACAGCAGAAGCAACAATAACTGGTGACGGTCATGCTGATAGATATCAGCCAGGTGCAAATATTAGAGTATCTGGATTGGCATCAAGTCCGCAGCCAGGCGCGAACGTAGCGTTTTCTGGTATACCAGGAAAATGGTTTAAACTTGTTAAAATTACAAACTTAACAGGTAGTGGTCCTTTTGATGCAACATTTCAAGTTAGTCCAGACATCACAACAACAGAAGCACCAGAACACGGTGAAGCTGTTACAGTTACTATTAGATACAGTCAAGTAAGATTGACAGGACACGATTATCTTGATATTGGTACTGGTGACTTTGCAGATACAAACTATCCAGGAGATCCAGGAGTTAATCCAGATCAAACTAAAGAAACAAACAACTTTGGCGGGGGTAGAGTGTTCTTTACATCAACTGACCAAGATGGAAACTTTAGGGTTGGTGACTTGTTTAGTATTGAACAGTCAACAGGTATTGCAACTCTTAATGCAGATGCATTTAATATTTCAGGATTAAACCAATTAGAGTTAGGTGCAGTTGAACTAGGTGGCAACGGCGCAACAATTACAGAATTCTCCACAGATGGAACATTTACAGCAGATAGCGATAATATTGTTCCAACACAAAAAGCTATTAAAACTTATATTACAAGTCAAATAGGTGGAGGACAAGGTGAACTTAATGTAAACAGCATAACAGCAGGTGTAGTGCAAATTAGCGGATCAACAATAACTACAACTACCAATGTTGCAATAAATACACTACAGAAAGTAAACTTTACCAAAGGGGTTGACGGTCATCCGTTAGCCATGAACTACTATCTACAACAATAAACATGGAGAAATAAAATGGCAAGTGGAAGATTAGGCGCAAGCGATGTAGGAGCGGGAGCATATACAACAGTATACACTTGTCCGGCATCTACGTTTTCGGTTGTGAGTATTAACTTATTAAATAGAGGAAACAGCTCTGCTAGTGTTAGATTAGCAATAGCGGACGCTAGTACACCGACTAATGCAGAGTTTATCGAATATGATACAGAACTTACAGCAAAGTCGTTACTAGAAAGAACTGGTATTGTTATGCAAGCCGGTAAACTGTTAGTTGTCTATACAAACGTAGCAAATATAAGTGCAGTAGCGTTTGGAATTGAGACAGCGGCATAAATACAATGACAAAGGAATTATAAAATGGGAAGATATATTAACGCAACTCCAGGTCAAGCATCTACAGTAAGAACTGTAAGTACTACGTACCAGGCACTTGTAAATGATCGCATCTTAGCTGATGTATCAGGTGGTGCTTTTACAATCACTCTTCCAGCCGCAGCAGATACAGTGGCAGGAGATGTAGTACAAATTTACGATATTACTGGAAACGCGGCGTCTAATAACATTACCGTCGGTCGCAATAGTTCAAATATACAAAGTACAGCAGAAGATTTAACAATAAACGTTGCTAACGCTGTTATTACTTTGACTTATACTAATGCAACATATGGTTGGGTTTTGACAACAAATTAAGTGGAGAGATAAGAAATGGCATCGCTATCAACGATCATAACAGCAAGAAATCCGACGTATGTACCGGAAGAAAAGAATTTAGAAACAGGCCAACTTTTCTATTTTACTCCTGCGTCTGAACACGACCAATGTACAAAAGTTACTTGGCAGTCACCAGGAGCAGGTTGTGCTAGGGTAGAAATTTGGGGTGCAGGCGGCAGCGGCGCCAAAATGTGTTGCTGTGGACAAGGTGTTCCAGGAAACCCAGGAGCATATGTTGTAAAATGTTTTTTAGTTGATGCAGCTTCAAAAGTTTGTGGCTGCGTAGGTGTGTCATGTGGTAATGGTGACGCATTGTGTTACAGAGGCAGAAGCACAGGTACATGTATTTGTTACTTTGGTGCAGCAAGTGATAACACAATTTGTGGATGTTTATGTGCCGAAGGTGGCGAAGGTGGCACAACTTACTGTTCACCAAGTTCAGGAACATTTTGTTGTTTTGTAGCTGATAGTGCTTTTTGTACAACAGCAATGACAAACCCAGCTGGTGACGCATGGGGGTCTGGATGTGGATTAGTATGTAATACAAG
>Ga0209632_10005499_pt1 | contig 10964 bp, 3 predicted proteins | sample COG_10_FD_184754 | JGI IMG/M metagenome (GOLD analysis project Ga0209632, IMG submission 184754) | Pelagic Microbial community sample from North Sea - COGITO 998_met_10 (SPAdes) (version 2) | ecosystem: Environmental > Aquatic > Marine > Neritic zone/Coastal water | place: Helgoland, sampling...
CAAATTGGTCTACCAACTGCTATTCGTATAGGCAAAAGAATTCCATTGTATGTTTGGAATCGCACGCACGAAAAAGTCACCCAACACAAAGGCATCATTGGTCGAAATTCCATTCCCACCGAATTAAAAGAAATGCATAATAAAGATGTCATTTTTACTTGTCTGCCATCGACAACAGAATCCGGTTCGATTATACGCAAACTTGCTCGCGAATCAACATTGCCCAAGACATTTATTGATTTATCTTCGGGATGTTTTAAAGAATCTCGCCGAATAGCACAAGACATTCAACCACATACCTATATAGACGCGCCCATTTCGGGAGGCCCAAAAGGAGCTGCTGCTGGAACATTGACGTCGATGTTGGGCACTGAGTCGTTAAAACCGGACGTACAAGAATTGGTGGAAATGTATTCCAAAAAAATTGTCTGTTGTGGTGGTGTTGGCAATGGTAATGCCATCAAATCCGTGAATAATTATTTGAATGTATCGCATTTAATGTTGGCTTCTGACGCTCTTCTTGGGTTAAAAAAACAAGGCATTGACCTTAAAATCGCGCTGGAAGCCATAAACGGTTCGTCGGGACGGTCTCTACAAACACAAGAAAGAATACCGAACGAAGTTATATCAAATGAATATAATTATGGATTTAAGTTGAATTTAATGTATAAAGATGTTAAAAACGCCAAGACTATATTAGAAAGCGGGGCTTTATATAAACACTTTGAATTAATACTGCAGGGAAATGAAAATAGTCAGAAAGACTATACAACGATTGTAAAACGAATCGAAAAATTAAACGATGAAACATTCCAGTAGAACTATTAAAGCAAATATAAAATAACATAAATGAATAAATCAGATATTGTATATGTAGCCATGGCGGCCGATATCATTCATTTGGGTCATATTAATATTATAGAAACAGCTGCGTCTTTGGGTCCTGTTGTTATAGGCTTGTTGACCGATGAAGCTATATGTTCTTATAAAAGACAGCCCATTGTCACATGGGCACAGCGACGCAAAGTTATTTCTTCTTTCCAAGGTGTTTCTATTGTTATCCCCCAAACAACACACGATTACGTGTCAAATTTAGAAACTTTACGACCTGCATATGTAGTGCATGGTTCTGATTGGACATCTGGAACACAAAGCAAAGTGCGTCAGCGCGTGTTGGACACATTGAGTAAATGGGGTGGCGAATTGGTAGAACCTGAATATACTGGGGGAATTAGTACTACAGAAATTATAGAAAAATGTAAACATGAAAAATAAAGAAGCTTTTGTATCTGAAAAAATAATAACAAAAAATATAACTGACGAAAAGGCAACTGAACTACGGGGGAAAATCGTGCTTATCAAGGCAGCCGACCCCGGATACGACTGGCTTTTCTCAAAAGGTATTGCGGGCTTTATTACGTGCTATGGTGGTGCAAATTCACATATGGTGATTCGAGCAAACGAATTAAATTTACCGGCGGCCGTTGGTGTTGGTGAAGAAAAATTTAATACAATTAAACACCACACGAAAATTGTATTAGATTGTAGAAATAAAACTATAAATTTACTATAAACTAAACATAATTGTAAACATTCGAATATAATACTGGACATATTATAGTATCCAGTCCTGTTTGAATGGTGATGAAAGTGTTTTGTTCGTAACAACAATAAGTGGATTATTTAATATTAATGTTTAATATTTAACCAATTTGTACCCAAATATAAACAATTACCTATACCATTCTCCTCAAAACATTCCTTTAATTTGTTTGCATTGTCAATTTCGTTTGTACCATCATTTTTATCATAGATAACAAAATAGGTGATTGTTTCTGTATCTCCGGTAGTGTCTAGATATAGAAAGCCACTATCTGTATTTTGACCTTTTACATTTCCCCAAGCACCAGCCTGAGCAATTTGGAATCCTTTTGAATTATATTTTTTATTCGAATGATAATGGGCCATTATAAATTTTATATTTTCACATCCTTGTTGTTTTTTCAGCAAATTTATGAATATCAATGGTACCTAAACCTTTTGATGCCCCATACTCCTTCGACCTCACCCAATGGCCTATTAAATATAATGATATAATGTCCGAATCTTTGAAATATGCACATGCATTTATATGTTAGCTGTCATTGTAGCTACAGTAAGCTGTGTTGCATGAAAATGCCCCTTTTACATGCGGCCATTTAAAAATGAGGGGGCTGAAAATGGCCGACCTAGAGTATAATGTATAATTCACATTGCATGCCGTTAGAATAGGCAATTGAAACGTCTACTAGCTAGCCTTCTGAAATATCAAAAAGTGAAATTTATCAATACATGTATTTTAACCGTACATGTACCCACCAACGTGCTACAGTACTTGTGACGCCCGACGTGCCGGTGGCCGAATGATGAAATGACCCATGTAAACATCAAAAAATCAAAAATGAGAAATAAAATCACTTGTTCTCAGTACTAGTAGTCCAATGTGTACAATGTACAATGTATGTTTTTAGTATTAGTATGTATGTATTATATGTGTACATGTAAAATGTATGTACAGTGTCATGTATGTATGTATGTATGTACATGTACATGTGTGTACACACATAGAAGTCCAAATCAGAAGAGTGGGGTGTATAAAAATTACAAATAATCGTTCATTCAACAAGGGTAATTTGTGTTGTATTATTTTTGACTAAAAATCGACTTTTTACTTCATTTCTTATACATGTAAAAACACTGGATCTTAATTTTACTACATACATACATACCTGTACATGTATTCGCTCCCCATCGTCATCGTCTTCGAAATGTAATTACGATAATCCACGAAAAAATGTTCGGTGAACAAAATACCCGTCGTTACGGTTGATACTAGACACTAGTTGTGGACACAGAAGGAGTTCTTGGTAAATATTTGACGGTACACGGCATGTCATCAAATCTACCTTGCCAGTCGTCTCCCATGACAAGTAACGAGGCATTGTGTTGTTGTATGTATTGTGCTTTCAATTCCAACGACTCTTCGAGAAAAACATTATTCCTTGTTGAGCAGCATGTTTGCGGCTAGGTCTTTGAGGCATGCTTCGCGTCGTGTTTGAAATTGATGCGACTCAGAAGAGAATCGATCGGTAGTTCGTATGACGAATCATCTGGATCCGCAACCGATGGGCGGAATGCGTCCACGTGCAGCCACTCCACGTGTTTCAGCCAGTTGCGAAACTCGTTCGACCCTTGCCATGCTCCGTTGTATCTACGGTCGGGCATGATCACGACAGCGTCGTCGGGCAGAAAGACCGCATTCATGGCATCTGACCCCGGCAATACGACGAGTGTGTGTGTGTTGGCCAGCGTGGACAATTGCGTCTTCATTGGCATTCCACTCCACGTAACCGTCTTGACACATGGAGATCGTCGTCTAATCGCCGATTCAATGTGATCCCAATTTGTTAGCGTCGACGGGTGTTCGCTCACCGACGTCAATTTCTTCACAAGAAGGATGCATTGTGGGTGCTCCACGACGGGTACTCCAAGTGTTACACGAGCAAAGTCACGAAAGCGACGGAGCCGTCTCCCAATGCGTACATCTTTTGCGGGAGGTGCGTCTCCGTCAAATTTTAACATCTCTGCGGCGCTGATCGAGACGAATCCCAGTCCTCGCCACCCAGCCAAGAACCGGGGGAAACAGACTGGGCCTGTACTCCGTGTTGCGAGTGGATGTGGTGTAATGAAACGGAATGGAGCCGATCGTGTTTGGTCATCCGTAAAAATGCGAACATCGAATCTCGTCAGGTTCCAGGCATCCAGACCGCGATGGATGGCAAATACATCATCACCTAACGTATGCCCCACATTTTGTGAGTAATAACGGTGTAGTTCCGTAAAGACCGAATCTTTGTCAGCGAAGGTGAAATTGGGCGGGACAAACCCTTCAGATGTACGAATCGTCATTGGTCGTTCCCGATCGTTCGAGTTCATTGCGATCGTCGTTTTGAACCACAGCGGCGGCAGTGGTATCTTGGTTTGATTTCCCCAGAACGCAACGTATTGCCCGTGCTCGTCAACGCACAGATTTCGAAAGAGGCATTGTGATCCACGACAGACCACTGTCGTGGAGTGTAGTGCCTCTGGTGGTCGAGTCTGTGGTTGAAGAATCCATTGGTAGCCTTCAAATACGACGGCCCACCCATGCGATCGCAAGAATGGAATGGAATCACGACTTTTACCGTAGGGAGTTGTGGGTCGTCCGTGAGACTTCACCGACGATGGTTGGTACGGCCCCATATTCCGAACGTCGTCGATGAGCAGGATGGTGTTTGAGGCCAATGTGTTGCCGATAAGGGTTGTCAGTAAGCGCGCTTCGTCCACGTGTGCCTGCCATGCCCCGATCGGATCACCGATGTCGGCGTAGTATAATGATATGGGGCGTCCTCCGTATGCCTTCAAGAAGTTTTCAGATGTCATCTGGTGCGTCGTGACAACGCCAAAGGTCGACGTTATATGATTGGTAACCGCAACGGCACGAGGGTCGGTATCGACGGAATGGATTTCGATGCCCGGAACATGTGCTAAACATTCCGCTGCGACACGCGAGAAGGATCCGCCTCCCCAGTCCCAAGAACTTGGTTCCAAGGCGTTGTATTGTGATGTCTGTTGCTCCAAATACCCATTTCGAAAGGAGCGTGTCGCCCCCGCCTCAACCACCACCTTTGAATCCATTTGAATCAAGCGACGGAATGCTTTCAAAAACGAGACGTAGCGACTTTGTGGTAGCGGTTCGTTTGGGAATTGGTTCGAGAAAGAGACGGAATTCGAACGGAGGTGCTCCCCTTCCTCGTACAGCCCGAAGCGAGTGCCTTGATCCAGAAACGCTTTGTACTTGAGTAGACACGCTTCCATTGTCTCCCTCTGCACCTGCGACTCACGGTCCGCAAGACCAAGCACAACGCTCCATCGAGACAGCATCGTGTGTTGTATGCTGGCAGATTGTCGTCGCATCGCTGCTTGGAGTTGTTTCAGAGGATACGCCCCGCGCAAAAGTTGGCGGGCGGTTTCCACCAATTCTTCGGTCGAATCCACGTAGATCCTACATGTTGGACAACGATACCATTCGTTGAGTTGGTCATAGTCATCGGCATTATGGATTCTACCACCGACGTTGTCCATGTTGTAGAAATACCCCGGAGTTTGCCGCAATTTCCGCAACCATTGTACCGACGGCAAAACAACAGGAACACCATACTGAAGGGTTTCAAACGCCAGCAACTTAGAGAGCGCGTCGGGAAAATGGATCACCGCGGTGTACGTTGCTAACTCTTGTGGATGCGTGTATGCGCTGGTGAACGAAGGGACGTTGCTTTTCCGAAACAACTCGTGGAGTTTAAGAACGCTTTGATCATTGTGGTGCCTTGTGACAAAGACGCCGTTTCCACGCTGGCCGTACGCGGGCACCGTGAGCGGCGATGCGGTGTAGTCGGATTTCGCGTTTTTTTCGTAGCGTGTATGGAGAAGGCTGCGACCAATAGGCGTAATTGTGGTCGTATTATCCATATTGAGGCCAATACGCTCGCGGGCATCCACCTTTTCAAATTCAGTGTACGGCACAAACTGTACCTGGTGATGCGTAAGGGCATTGCGAAGCATCTCGTACCAAACGGCATCACCAGTGTGCTGGTAATCCAAACGATTGCACACCCAAACCACCAATCGCCCCTTGAATTCGCCCAGGTTTTCCAACACAATTCGTGCCAATGGTGGCGTATCAGAAGTGACCACCACGTCAAACGAGTTGATAAAGTCGCGATGCTTGCGCCAAAACTGGCGGGCAAAATCCGATGATACACGATATTGCTTGTGCATATCCATGGATTCGAAATCAAAACCCAATGCCGAAGCAACGTACTCAAAGTCACGCAGCAACCCAACGTGATGGGACAGATGTAGGACGCGTCGGCGTCGTGCCCCCCTCGTCTTGCTATTCTGTTTTTGTTTCAGTTGCCACCGTTCCCACCCAAAATACTGTTGATATATCTTTTCATGAGTGGTTTCCAATTTAGCTTCAATTGCGCAATATCTTTGCTCAATGTTCTGTACATCAGCGAACCAATGCGTGCCCACTTGCAGTATTCGCACCTTGTGGATTATGTCTGATGAAATCAACGTTTCAAGCATCTCCCATTCACAGCCTTCGCAATTCATATGCAGCAAATCGATAGATGGCTTGCCCAACTCTTCCCATGCTTCAACAATGCTTTTTATGTGTACTGTTTCACCCGAAGAGTCTTTTCCACCCGACATTGCAAATGTAGATTCACCTACTACGTGCACACCCTCAACTTGTTTAGATTCCGAACCAAGACCAAAGGCATGGACTGTGGACCGTGGTACGTTTTTCCAGTTTTTTTCAAGTACATTTGCAAACGAAGGCACCGGTTCAAATACATGGATATCACAACTGTAGTCTTTTTGCAGTCTGACGCCGTCTCGCCCATGAGTGTTTGCGCCAACATACCAAATAATGCATGGGGACACTAAGTTCATGGGCAACCATCTCTTCTCTTCATTCCATTTTCCAGTGCGTGCATCCCAATGATGCGCTTTCATCTCACCGTTTTTGTCGATTGGCATGTTAGAGGCTAGTTTTTTGAGACAGGATTGGGTAATATCCATTGTCTGTGTGTTGGCCGTGATAACTGATCTATCCGGTTTATCTCCCAATAGTGATAAAAGCAGGTTATTCATTTCATCTGCACTCGCTTGTAATTCTGCATCTGTTATGTTTGGTATACGCACACTGCTAATTGAATCACTAGTAATAACCCCACTTTTATCTATATACTTATTCAACGACTTAATTACAGGCTTTGTCCAGGTAGGTCTGCGTTCGTTGCCTATCTTTATACTGTATTTCATTCCAGGCAATGGAACCCACCACGACGAACCGAACATATGATTTAAATATTTACGAATATCACGTAAGCATACAAATGGTCGTCCGTTTGGAAGAGTGCATTCACATATACCGAAACGTGAATAATCCGTCGAGTCGAATGTAATATGTGCATGTTTAAATTTTGAAGTAATAATAGTCTTTAACTTGGTTGGTGGTCGATGGTTTTTGGTCTCGCCACCTGATAAGTCTATGTCCCCTTCACCACTACAAAACTCGCCGTACATGTACAGGCAACGCATCTGACCACCTATGAGTGCTATTTCTGTTTTAATTCCCATTGTTTGTATGTTTTTGTAAAATGTGGACAATAAATCATAGTTTTCAGTGGCTTTAGCACTGTCTGGAATATGTCGAGGATTTTGTATAAACAGAGGTGACCATTGACATTTTGTGACCATTGACGATATTTTAGATTTTTTTTTAGGAATCGTTCCCGATAAATAAGGCGCCATATAAAACCATTTATCTCCATACCCAGACTTTGGCTGAACAATATTGCATAAACCTTTATTTAATGCACATGTTTGATAATATCGAGGCTGGTCCGTGCCTATAAACTCTGTTTTCTTTGAGTCGAGATAGGAATAGTATGTGTTGTACCAATTATCTATGCCATCTCCATATCCACCTATAAATCCACCTCCTAAGTATTTACCATCGCCAGTAATTCTTTTAGGGAGATGGGCCACCAATGAAGTAACGTCTAGTAACATAACTTGATTATTTCTGAGGTCGTATGGAATTCTCTTAATCATCACTTGGTTGTTGTATTTTTTGTTTCTAAAAAAACCAATATCTACCCACGCCAAAAAATCTGAACCAAATGGATTCAAATCTTTGGCGCGCTTCAAGAAATTGGTTTTTTCTTGCCAAATGATGTATAACTCGGGTGAATGATATTTCTCCGGGTCTTTGGTGAATTGATTCTTCCAAAAACCCATCGAGTATTTTGACATCATCATCGTGTCCGACAATTTCATACTAATAATTTTGGTCCTATTCATAGCATGTGCACGTAATGATTCTATTTTCGAAACTAAGTCAGGACTGGTGAAAATAACCATAGCATCTTGAAGCGATAGCATATTCCCCATCCACGTGTCGTATTTTGACGTCGAGTGTTTGGACTTGCTTAATTCAAAATAAGCGGTGACGATTGTGTTTTTGTATTTCTGTTTTTCTTCCAAAGGAACTGCACTCATTTTTTTCCATTCTGGCGGATAATAGTCTTGCTTTACCACTTTACCCTTGTTTATTTTGTGGTCCATTTTAAATTCATTTTCATAATACACGACCTCACCACCCGAAAGAAGCCCACCCCACCAACCAAATGTGCCCAATGATATGATAATGTGGTCGCAATTTGCCAAAATAGCCATGTCTTGCGCCGCTGTATGTTTTTCCGATATAATTTGAGTTCCTTTGAAAAAAGTTTGTTTTTCGCACCATGAGATTTCATTCGAAACTACGAAGAATTGCACGTCTCCATATTTCCGTGTGAAATATTGCATCGCATTTTTGAAGTATTGTTCGTCTGGAAAATTTAGATAACCGTGCTTCAAATGGTCCCCACGACGCACATGAATACCAACGTTCGTAGCTTTATTTGAATGCTTTTTTATGTACTTCTGGGCGAATGAGTTCAAATCCTGTTTTATTTTGAACGGTGGTATTGATTTGAAATATTTATAAGACTGCAAATATGTTCCTATCGTTGTCGATGTTGTTATTTCAAAAGGGGTGTATTTGGCATAACCGTTTTGAAATTGTTTTTTGTATGACTTTGACGGACATTTTTTAATATCTATTTCTATTAAATCTTTCGCCGCCGCGCTGCTACCGGAATAGCACGGAATCGCTTTATTTTTATGGGCAATCCCTTGAATAGAAGCCAACATGAATAAATTATTTCCGAGACCGGCCATTAAATTTACGCCGGCGTATATTTTTTGGGGCTCCAACACACTCTTGATTTCATCCTTGTGTGCAAAACACGCTTTCATTGTTGCTGGCTTGATATTGTGCCCCATGACCCACATACTATTATCTTTGCAATTGCCATGGTTGGTCATATGCTTACTCGTTACCCACTTTACTTTCGACTTCAGTGGAGATTCATCTAACCAAATGCCAATCGATACATCCTCACCTTGATAGTTGAACAATTTGTCAGAATTGTCCACGATATAAGTTGCCACGCCTTTGGATACAACATGACCCACCGAGCCCAATGGGAATTTGGGATACTTAGAAGGCCTGTAATTGTTTTCCGCCCATTTTCCCGAGCGTGGGACACCCCATCCGTCTGCTACACGGCCAACGACCACATATCCGTCTGAATTGTAGGTCTTTTTTAAGTACGAACCGAGCGTATCAATACGAACGACAGAATCATCATCCGTTTTGACAAACCATTTGGCAGTTGTGTGTTCGAGACCCCATTTGTAACTGAACTTTACTTTTTGCGGCAAATGTCGGTACACATCAATATCAGGCATTCGAATAATATCTTTGTATTTGACCTCTTCTTCTGCAATTTTCAAATCTTGTTTGGTGCATTCCATATCCCATTTCGATTGCTCTTCCACGGAAGTAGATTTCGCACGTTTACACGCCCATTTTTTTCTGTCGTTAGGCGGTATTGGGCAGCATACACCGACTGCAAAAAACACATTGTTGTGTCCAGAAGCCCATGTTTCACGAATCACTTGGCGCGTTTCAAATGCAGTTCGTCGTGACAAAACAGATACCATGACTTGCATGTCGCGTTTTGTAGAAGTGTCAACAGTAATGTCAGCAGCGGTGTCAACAGGTGGCGTTTTTATATTAGTTGTTTCGGTATTCCACAAAGGCATGGTTATTGTTGGATTGGGATTCCAATGAGTACAATCTCCATTTCCTTTTTTCAAATAGGCCAAATTAAGTGAGGACGACACAGTGGAAATAATAGGTAATTTTGTAGATTTACGCAACAAACTATTGCGCCAATTTCCACCACTCTTATAAAATTTATCTTTGTCAATGTCAAAACACCCATTGTTTCCTCTGTTTTCGTATAGTCCGCTTTCACCTTTGAAATGTTGTGGAAATGTTTCATGAAACATTGTTTTTCGTCCGGGATTGTTTCGAATATAATTCTCCATTATATTCGAAATCTTATTATAAACGCTTTTGAGTTGGTTAGACTGTGTTTTCTTAAAATGGTAACCCATGCCAAAAATAATAACATCGTACTCTTTAATAACCGCTTCAAATGCAGCATAACTCAGACTCTTCATGTTGTTGTCTGAGTCCGTAAGGAAACGGTATGTCAAAAGATGACCAATTGTACAATTACATTCTTCAATGTACCAATCTTCTGCAAAAGGAACCTTTGGCCATGGGGGAGCCGGCACAAGTTTATCATTGTACCATGGAGCGACACCTCGACTGTAAACATCTTGTAAGGTATCGTCAAATTTCATTCCCTTAAAACGTCGAATATTACCAACACTTATATGTAAAGGCCCTTGTAATGCACACACAATCGAACGTGGCCATTGCATAGTTACAGAGTCTCCAATGAATAAAATTCGTTTTCTATCTTCATTGACGTGATTACGAAGCCATTGCATCATTCTCGAATTTGTATTTGCATCACCTCTTTCGACACAACTCCAATCATCGCCTGGTAATTCGCCTTTTGACAATTTCATTTCGGAACCCAACAAGTAAGTGTTCTTTTTCGCATATTTGTTGGTAGATGTTCGCGGAATTTGTGATACTGTATTTTCATTATTTTCTTGTCGTGAAGCGCCATCGTCTAATTGTTTCTCATTAATACGTATAGGCGATGACCGCAACATCGTCGTATTCGATTCTCCCTCCCAGTACACGCGTCCATGCCAGATTTCTTTGATTTTGCGCCGACTAGGCGGATGATGGCGCGCGACGATAAGTAACACAATACTAATAAAGGCGGAGAACAGAACAAAAATATTTTTGCTAGATGTTCTCATTATACAGTTTTTGCAAC
>Ga0209632_10005500_pt1 | contig 10963 bp, 10 predicted proteins | sample COG_10_FD_184754 | JGI IMG/M metagenome (GOLD analysis project Ga0209632, IMG submission 184754) | Pelagic Microbial community sample from North Sea - COGITO 998_met_10 (SPAdes) (version 2) | ecosystem: Environmental > Aquatic > Marine > Neritic zone/Coastal water | place: Helgoland, sampling...
AATTGGATGAAGAGGCGGTCTTCTATCTGCGGTCGCGAGGATTGTCTGAAAAATCTGCAAAAGAGCTTTTGGTTAAGGCCTTCTTGGGCGAAGTACTTGAAGAAGTGGAGCATGATGATGTTCGTTCTTATGTAGAAGAACAGATTGAGCTTCATTTTGAGGCTTAGCAAAAGCCCTTATTAGATTCCCGATTTCACGGCAATTATAAACTTGAGATTATATAATTAATTACTTTCACCATCATTATTTCCAGGTGAATTTACATTTACAACGACATTCTGTTTTTGACTAACATTACCTCTAGCTCCAATAAACCCGTGCATTAAGTTATATTTATCCACTAGCCCTCCAAGTATAAAAAGGTCAATAACCCACCCTATACCAAATAACTGAAAAGTGATTAAGTATAAAATACCTATACCAACACTACCAACATAAAAACGGTGTGCAGAAAAATATCCTAAAAAAAACCACAATAAATATGCTACTCCTTTTGATTTCATATAATCAGATAATTTTAATAACCTTCTCTTTGTAAACTATATATTAAGTTAAATATACTATAATTAATGGATTAAGTAAAAAACAATTAATTTCAGGCCTTTATAATTACTAAAGAAGTACGACAAAAGAAAAAATTCTTGGTTTTTATCCTATTTCCAAAGCCCAAATTCCGTAACCTTTTGCTACATATGCCATATTCTATTTCTATGAAGCGATGAAAAAACAGCCAAAGCACTTTTGGTGAAGGCCTTCTTGGGCGAAGTACTTGAAGAAGTGGAGCATGATGATGTTCGTTCATATGTAGAAGAACAGATTGAACTGCATTTTTTAGCTTAATAATTCCCTGTCGATTTGTACTAAAAAGTCAGCTGCATTGTCTAAATGCTTGCTCTTCTTATCTTCGGACATTCTATTGAAAGAATGCACCATCATCGACATTCTTGGGTTTTTTAAGAAAAAACCCTGATTTACAGAGATGAACCGCCAAAACAAGCCATCCCATACTTCATTCCAAGGACCATTGCCGTAATTGCTCATTTTTTTGATATAGTTGGATCCTCCAATGTAGGGTTTGGTGGCAAAAGTTCCCCCATCAGCAAACTGACTCATACCATAAACATTCGGAACCATAACCCAATCATACGCATCGATAAACAATTCCATAAACCAACGATACACCTCATCCGGATGGAATTCGCACAAAAGCATGAAGTTTCCAAGCACCATAAGTCTTTCTATATGGTGGCAATAACCTGTTTTCAGTACTTTTTTAATGGTGTCGTCAACAGGCTCAATCCCAGTAGTTCCATCATAAAAGCTTTGGGGTATCTTACGATCAAAACCCCAGGAATTTTGTGTTCGAGAGTAGCTTCCTTTACAGACATACATCCCACGAATGAATTCTCTCCACCCCATGATTTGACGAATGAAGCCTTCTAAAGAATTTAATGGTATCTCATTATTTTTGGCAAAAAGCAAACTTTTATTGATCACCTCTCGGGGGGAAATCAAACCTGCATTCATAAGAGGCGAAAGCAAGCTATGGTTTAAAAAGATTTCCTCTTTTACAATTGCATCTTCATAGATTCCAAATTCGTTAAACCGTTCATGTAAAAAATTTTCTAACCAGAGAGCAGATTCCTCAAATGTAATTGGGTATATCCTGTTCTTATCTATAATCCCAGGATGGTCTTTAAAGAAGGATTCTACGTAAGCAAAGGCTTCTTCGAAATATCGATTTGATAGAGGGGATTCAATAACTGGGGGTTTCTTCCCTTTGGGATATTTCTTTCGGTTATCCATATCATAGGTCCACTTCCCTCCTGTCGGGTTGCCATCATTCTCCATCAAAACATTGTGTTTTACACGTTGTTGCTTGTAGAAAGTAGTTTGGAAGAAAGATTTTTTATCGGACCGAAAAAAGCTACTTAGATCTTCATTCGAATTTATAAAATAGGGTGTCTCAAGCTTATTTAAGTACATTCTATCCGCAAACACATGTATTCTCTTTAATAGCCAATTATCTACAGGATCGTAAAATTGAATTTCAGAAATTCCCTTGTGAATTAAATCTTCAAGTAGCGATGAAATAGAAGCGTTTTCGTTAAAGGCATCTATATAAACAACCGTTCTGTTTTTTGACTCAAGATAGGCCTGATAAGCCTTCATTGAGGCTCTGTGAAAAGCTATTTTTTGCTTGTGAAACTTGTATTGTCGAAAAAACAAGTACTCTTCGATGAGATATATGTCGCATCCGTTATCAATTAGCTTGCTTTCAGAAAAAAGCTGATGCGGAAATATCAAATTGACTTTACTTTTGTTTTTTTCCATTATTTCTGGTGTGTGTAATTACAATTCTTTTGCTTTCAATCCTTACTTCTTTATTCCTTCTATGGCCCCATATTTTTTTTCTGGCTTGCTTAGCTACTTCTACTATATCAATCAAAGGTTCAATGCAATCAGAAGAAATATGATGGAACTGGCGATCTAATAGCGTCATTTTCCAGGGCTCATGTATGAATTCAATCGGGACATTTTTTAGTTCAGGAACCCATTTTTTAATAAAGACACCTTTGGGATCATGATCTTGTGACTGTTTGATAGGGTTGTACATTCGAATGGTGTTAACACCTGTTGTTCCTGCCTGCATTTGAAATTGTGGATAATGAATACCTGGCTCATAGTCTAGGAATTGTTGTGCAAGGTGGTAGACACCCGATCTCCAATCGCAGTCCAAATGAAAACACAATACAGATACGAGCATAGCCCGCATTCGAAAATTTATCCAGCCTGTTTCGGAAACACATCTCATACACGCATCTACTAAGGGAATCCCAGTCTTTCCTTGCTTCCAAGCAAGAAGAAACTTAGGATTATTGTCGTGTTCAAGGGTTTCATAGCCTCTGTTGATACAATGCGTTTCATAAGCACATTCTACCTCAAACTTCTGTATAAAATGACAACGCCATTTTAATCTTGTAAGTAATCCATTAAAGCTTCGTTTATAATTTTCGTAATTGGGATTGAACTTTACATAATGAACAGCTTGCTTAACAGATAAATTACCCCAAGCCAAATAGGGTGAAATTCTCCCACATGACTTTCTGCTTTCAAGAGGTTTTGATATATGCCGACTATAATTAGATCCTCTGCCTTCGCAAAAAGAATGAAGATAACGCCAAGCATAATATTCACCAGCCTTTTGAAAACGATCTGGATAGTTCTTGAGTGATGTAGCCAATCCATTCGGAAGTTGAAACGGAAATGTACCGAAGTCCTGCTCATTTTCCGAATAAATGTTCTTAATCACAGAACTACTCATTGTACTGTACCAGTTTTTATCCCAATTAACCCTATTCTTTATACCTCTAATGATACCGTCTCGTTGAAACTCTTGCCAAATAACACCTCGGTCATTGAAAAAAGACTTTACGCTTTGGTCTCGTAGCCATGTTATTTTCGTTCCGCTTTCTTGGTATGAAAATACGCGTTGAATGTTAAATACATCACACAAATGCTGGAAAACAGACGGTGCATCACCGAAGAGTATTTCAACCTTTCGATTGAACGGCTTCAGTGACTCGTTCATATCGATAATGGAATGATATATAAACTGTAAATGTCTTTCAGCATGGTCTGGTTCACTTAAAGCGGATGGTTCAATAATATAAATTGGCAGGTAATTACATATTGAATTATTTTCAGCTTCAAAAAAGGGGAGATGGTCCTGCAAGCGCAGATCTCTCTTGAGCCAAACAATATTCAATGCTTCTTTCATTTGATAAGCTCCTTTTTTGCTTTGTTCCAAAACTTAAAGAATCCTGAAAAATATCCCTCAATTGAACTCATCCATTCTCGATCTTCTTGAATACCTTGATAGTGGTCATTTAGCGGATGCTCTTTAAAGACAATTTCGGCATTCTTTAATTGTTCTTGAAGTGTGCTGTAGGACCCTACAAAAACCTTTATGTCCTCTATGTTTTTAGAAAGTCCTACTGCAAAGTCCATGCACTTTTGACTGATCGGATAACGCTTAAAAACATCAGGCTCAATCAATAATACACGTTGGACATCCTCCCCCTTATGCCATAGAGGGTCTAAATTGTAATAATTGTAAATCAACGTTTTCTTCTCTTTGAGTGCTTGTAGCGATATGGACTCAGGATAGTTGATTTCAATTTTCCAATGATGCCTTTTGATTAAAACATCAGGAACTTCTAGCTTGTTAAATGCTTCATAAGGGACATCTAAAAAGGTATTGCGCTGCGCACTGTTAAAGTACTTATTAATGTTTTCTTGATTCGCCACGTAGTTGCGATTAGAAAACGTTCCGGCTACCCATTGCCAGCTCAGATGATTACTTGCCAAATCACCATCAAGAAGGTTTGCATACATCCATTTGGCAGGTGCGCTCCAATGGTACTTTCCAATGTTACAGCATATTGCTGCTATGTACATGCGAATGTGATTGTGTAAGTATCCCGTTTTATAAAAAATTTGTATTGCTGAATCAATGGCTTCAATTCCTGTCTTTGCCTCAACAATTGCAGCGGGTACACCCGAATGCAAAACCGCTTTTTGCTCAAAATTAAGGTCTGACTCAATACGACTTTGCTTTTCCACCCATACCTGCTGCCAATAATCCCTCCACGCCAATTCTTGAACAAGTTTTTCAATTGACCTCCATTCTAAATCCAAGGACTTGATATGCTCGAAAATACACTTTGTAGAAATTACACCCCTCGAAATATAAGGGCCTAAATAGGTTAATGCTCCCTTTTCAAAGTTACGCGTCGAGGCGTATTTGATTGGGTCAATGGCATGAATTCGATCTTGAATGGAATTCCAATCCAAAGGAAAATCATATTCTTGATGATTTTTAAGCGCTTGCATATGTCATTACAACAATTAAACTTGACTTTTAGTTGATGCCCCAGAAGATTTATTTTCTAGCTTTAGAAAGGCGAAATTTTAAGAAAACCAAAAGAACCATTATCCACGGCAACCATAGCTCCGCCATCTGCGGTTAAATCAATATCTTCTCCGGCCCAATCACCGCCCTCAGCGTCACTATAGGTCTTTTGCCATTGGACATGACCATTGCCATCATATTTCACCAAATACACATGCCAGGTATTGGAGTCATCGCCGTTGTTTCCACAACGTTTTTTGTAATTACTGTACTCGTCTCCAGTACCGGCAACAATAATGCAGCCCCCGTCATTCGTTCCCTTTATTCCCCATACTTCATCGTGAATATACTTGGGGTCAAATCCACGAGGATTACCTGTTTTGGTTTCCCAGAGCTGGTTACCGTCAGTGTCAATTTTCATGGTATAGGCATCCCAATTTTCAGTACCCGAAAGTGTATGGCCTGACAAGAACACCCCTCCATCAGCTGACAAGTCCATTGCAAAACAATGGTCTGAATTGGACCCACCAAATGTTTTATTCCAAATCATATTACCTGAAGCATCAATCTTTAAAACTGCATAATCATTCGCGCCCTCTGTAAGTCCGGAAACCACAAAATCAGAACCTAAATTTTTAATTCGATAGGCATGTGCCATATTGTTTTCAAGGTTGATTCCGTTTGTTTTGTTTCCATCCGCATCAAGAAAGGTAAGGTATCCTTGACCCTCCGTATAAAAGGTGTTTAAATTGTCTTCTGCTTGTACATAACCAACTGCAATGATGCCGTCTGGAGTAACACTTATGTGTTCGAAAGCATCACTTCCTCCATTGTCGTGTGTTTTCTCGAAAACAATACTGCCATCTGATTTATTGAGCTTGATAATGGTACTGTTTTCATTTAAAGAACCGCAAATGAAATAAGCATCGTCTCCCTCGAATGCGGAATTCCCAAGGTTATGACCTGTGCCGCCAGAGAACTCCTTTGACCATTGAAAGGAACCACTTTGGTTGGTCTTAACAACAAGGAGTTTTGCTGAATTGGGGATAAATCCTGTTTCACCTATCTGGAGATAACCGCCGTCGGAACAAGTCAGGATAAAATGACCATGCGCTTCCTCACCGCTTCCTCCATGTGATGTAAACCATCCTGATTGAGGTGCGTCAGGGTAATCTTCAACCATACAATTATTGTTTACTTTTCGACAGCTTGAAAAAATAATTACCGCAAATAAGAAAAAAAAATGGGGTTTAACAGGTTTAACTATATTATAGAATCTCATATACTTATAACGACAATAGCATGATCATATTACATCCTAAGGCAATTCATAATCCATTAATTCACCCAAAGCATTATGATTGGAACCATTCAAGGCAATCAATCTATAGCTTACTGATGCATCTTCATGCACATCTATAATTATAATATTATCTCTAACATCACCTCCCATTCCACTTGCAATCAGTGTGATATTGTCGTATTGATCATACATAAATTCGCTTCCCGTATTAAAGGCCCCGACATCGCCAGCAAACATATGAACAGGTTTAGATAACCCATTAAAAAGTGGTTCGATTTCGCCCCAAAAATTAATGGTGTCAGCCCTGCCTGCAAATGAGTTGAGAGCAACATTTTGATATATATTGTCAGGCTCCCACCACAAAAGCTGATGAAAAAAAACAAATATGTTATTGATGTTCTGAACTTCATCATTCAAAACACTTTGAAGAAACTGCAATTGATCACCAGAAATATTCCATTCATCTATATTTGGATCAAGTACAATAATAAGGTCTGATTGATGTGTAAAACTATAGTATGTTTGCCCATATCTCGATTCAAAAAGTGCTCTATCAGTCATGTCATGATTACCCGCGGCAAAATATACAGGGAGACCTAAATCAATTATATCGCTATCTATGTCATTCCAATTCTGCTCAGTCCCTGTGATTACAATATCACCAGTTAATACACCAAAGTCAATATGACCATCATTTTGAATAAGATCAAATTTGTTTTTAAAGGCAGGATGAAAGCCCTCATTATCAATGCCAGGAGAACCATAGGTATGACCTGCTATAAAAAAAGAGTATCTTATTGGACTTTCTTCGGATGTATCGGACTCATCTTTATTACATGAAAACAAGGCCAAAACTAAAAAAAGAACAAAGTACTTCATAAGCTAACTTTAGGAATAGAACATGAAACCTTGCTTATAATCGAAACTAAACGTAGCCCTTATCTTTTGCCCAACTACTCAACTGCGCAGAATTTGGCATTTGCAATTTCTTAAGAATGTTGTGACGATGGGTTTCAACGGTTCGATGAGAGATAAACAGCTTCTCAGCAATTTCTTTTGAGGTAAGACCTTGAGCAATATGTTTTACAATCTCAATTTCTTTCATGGTAAGCTCTTTCTTCGCCTCGGCAGGATCAACATTTAATAAAGAAGTAAAGTATCGATCTTTGATATCCGCTGCAATAAATGTTTCTCCCTTAAAAACTGAGTGTATGGCTTCTATAAGCTCACTTTTTGATGTGTTTTTTGTTAAGTAACCTTTTGCACCAATAGATAAAAACTTTTTAACGTAAGTGATATCATCGTGTAGCGATAATCCAATTACTCTTGTTTTAGGTAGACTATTGTTAATCTTTTCTGTTGCGTCAAATCCACTACCCGCTCCTAGATTAATATCCATTAAAACGATTTCTGGCTTGTGTTGTAAAGACATGTTGTAAGCATCATCAACATTATCCGCTGTTCCAATTACTTGAATGTCTGGTGCATCCTTCAATAACGAAGACCATGCTTCACTAATGAGTTTATGATCATCAACAATAAGTACTTTAATAGTGGATTCCATAGAAGAGTTTTTTACTAATTTAAGAATTCAAAGCTTCCGCACCACCAACAATCTCTAAAATTTCGTTTGTGATTGCTGCTTGTCTTGCTTTATTGTAACTCAACTTTAATGTTTTCTGCAACTCATTTGCGTTATCTGTAGCTTTATGCATCGCCGTCATACGTGCACCATGTTCTGCAGCATTTGAATCTAAAATGGCTTTAAAAAGCTGAACTTTAAGAGACTTAGGAATCAAATCATCAACGATTTCTTCTTTAGAAGGTTCAAATATATAATCTCCTGTTTGCGCACTTTCTTCTGACTCTGGTGCTTGTACTGGCAAAAACTGTTCCGTCTCAACTTTTTGTGTTGCAGCGTTAACAAAACGGTTATAAACAACACATATTTTAGAGAATTCACCTGTTTTATATAAACGCATCAACTCTCCTCCTATTTCCGATACATTATCGAAAGTCAAATCAGCATAAACATCTTCACGAGACTGGAGATATTCATTTGTATAATAATAATCAGTTCTCTTAATTACATCTCGGATTTTTTTACCTAAACATAAAACGTGAACATTATCTGCACTGTAATCGGTAGCGATTAATTCATTAACCCTCTTGATCACGTTATTGTTAAAACCTCCACACAAACCTCGATTAGAGGTTACGCCAACGATTAAAACTTTCCCGCCCTCACGAACCTCCGAATAGGCATTATCAGAAAGGTCTAATGTTGCGCTCAGATTGGTTAGAATGTCTTTAAGTTTTGAAGCATAGGGTCTCATTTGAGTTATGGCATCCTGCGCTCTTTTCAGTTTTGCAGCAGAAACCATCTTCATTGCAGAGGTGATCTGCATTGTCGATCCAACAGATGAAATTCGATTTCGTATTTCTTTTAAGTTTGCCATAAACTATGCTCTTTCAAAAATAGATTCTAATATTTACTTGCTAATTCCTTCGCTACTTTTTCAAGTACCGAAGTGTTTTCGTCTGTGTATTTACCAGCCTTTAATGACGCCATTACATCTGAATGTTTAGCCTCTAAGAAATCCAAATATTCTTTTTCAAATTCCTTTACTTTATTAATCGGCACATTTTGAATTAATCCTTTCGTACCTACATAAATAATAGCGACTTGTCTTTCTACAGTAAATGGATCTCCCTCACGTTGCTTCAAAATCTCCACATTACGTGCGCCTTTATCCAAGACTGATTTTGTTGCAGCATCAAGGTCAGAACCGAATTTAGCAAAAGCTTCAAGCTCTCTATACTGTGCCTGATCAAGCTTCAAAGTACCTGCAACTTTCTTCATCGATTTAATCTGTGCAGAACCTCCAACACGAGATACAGAAATACCTACGTTAATTGCTGGACGAATTCCAGAGTTGAATAAATCTGACTCCAAGAAAATCTGACCATCAGTAATCGAAATCACATTGGTAGGAATATATGCAGAGACATCACCTGCCTGAGTTTCAATAATCGGAAGAGCAGTTAAAGAACCTCCACCTTTTACTTTTGATTTTAATGATTCTGGAAGGTCATTCATTTGCTTTGCAATATTGTCATCAGCAATAACCTTAGCTGCCCTCTCTAATAATCTAGAGTGAAGGTAGAATACATCACCTGGATATGCTTCACGACCTGGAGGTCTTCTTAAAAGAAGTGAAACCTCACGATAAGCAACCGCTTGCTTAGATAAATCATCATATATGATCAATGCTGGTCTTCCTGTATCTCTAAAGAACTCACCAATCGCTGCCCCAGTCATTGGTGCATAAAACTGCATTGGTGCAGCATCAGAAGCGTTAGAAGCAACTACCGTTGTGTAGGCCATAGCTCCCGCATCTTCTAACTTTTTTACAATACCTGCCACTGTTGATCCTTTTTGACCAATAGCTACATAGATACAGTAAACAGGTTCACCTCTATCATAAAATTCTCTTTGATTGATAATCGTATCAATTGCAACAGTAGTTTTACCCGTTTGACGGTCACCGATAATAAGCTCTCTCTGTCCTCTTCCGATTGGAATCATCGAATCAACTGCCTTTATTCCTGTTTGAAGTGGTTCATTCACGGGTTGTCTGAAAATCACGCCCGGTGCTTTTCTTTCAATAGGCATATTGTGCAATTCGCCTTCAATAGGACCTTTACCGTCGATAGGCATACCGAGCGTATCAACAACACGACCTACCATACCTTCACCTACTTCTACAGATGCAATTTTACCGAGTCTTCTTACGGTATCTCCTTCTTTAATACTTGAGGATTTACCAAGTAGTACAGCACCTACATTGTCTTCTTCAAGATTCAATGCGATCCCTTGCATTCCACCATCAAACTCGATTAACTCACCGTATTGAACTCCTGTAAGTCCATATATACGAGCAATACCATCTCCAACTTGAAGTACTGTTCCAACTTCTTGCAATTCTGCTTCAGATCTAAATCCTGAGAGCTGTTCTCTCAAAATTGCTGAAACTTCTGCTGGTTTAATATCTGCCATTTTAATTTATTTTATTTTTTAATTAGCCAATTCTTGCTTCATTCTATTCAACTGTGTCAAAACCGATGCATCAATTTGTTTGTCATCCATTCTAACAATGAACCCTCCAATCAAGGATTCATCAACTTCTTCTGTAACCTCGAAATCTCCTTCAACGTGGGATTTCATTTTATCGAGTATCTGATTCAATGTTTCTTTCTCAAGTTTACGAGCGCTTGTGATAGAGACAGGAACGATTTGCTGATGCTTTTTTAACAAGTACAAGTATGCCTCTGCAATCTCAACCAAAAGATATTCTCTCTTGTTTTTTGTTATTAAATCAATGAAAGAGCTTGTCAGTTTTTCAAAACCAACAAACAGAACTTTTAATACTTTAATTTTTTTATCTGACTTAATTACAGGAGAACTCAAAAACACTTTAAAGTCATTGGTCTCATTTGAAGACTCCACAATTCGCCTCATATCTGAAGAAACCTCATCCAGATTAGAATTCTCTATAGATAATTCTAACAGAGCTTTTGCGTATCGAATAGCTGACTTCGTAGATTTCATAATTAATTCATATTAATATCAGATGCCAAATTATTTGCCAATGCTTTTTGCTTTTCATCGGAAGACAATTCAGTTCTCACTACTTTTTCTGCAATCTCTAATGACAACGCAGCAACATGTGTTTTTAACTCAG
>Ga0209632_10005504_pt1 | contig 10960 bp, 7 predicted proteins | sample COG_10_FD_184754 | JGI IMG/M metagenome (GOLD analysis project Ga0209632, IMG submission 184754) | Pelagic Microbial community sample from North Sea - COGITO 998_met_10 (SPAdes) (version 2) | ecosystem: Environmental > Aquatic > Marine > Neritic zone/Coastal water | place: Helgoland, sampling...
ACCACACCTTTTCACCCTTGCCATGTTATGGCGGTATATTTTCTGTGGCACTATCCCTAGGGTTTCCCCTGCCAGGTATTATCTGGCACTGTGTCTTTGTGGAGCCCGGACTTTCCTCTTTAAAAAATTAAAGCGACAAGTCGTTCATCTAGCAGGTGTAATTTATTACTAAACTACGGAACTTCAAGTAAAATCTAATTGCATATTTTTAGAAGATTTTCACTAATAACTAAGCATTCTCTATCAATTTTACTATTAATTAATTCCTGTCTATATCTCCTTTGAAAAGCTTTAGTAATATCTCTTAAATATTTATCTTTATTTATATTTTTTGGAATTTTTTTTGAATATCCAATCTTAAATAAATTATTAAAAAAAAGATTTTTATCTATCTTGCTCAATTTAAGTTTTCTATTTTTGATTAATTCTTGCTTGTTTAATGTATGCCATAAACCGATTTTATTTTCTGATAAATATTTCCATGGAAATTTTTCTCCAGGGTCTTTTTTTCTTTCTGGTGCTATATCAGAATGGCCTAAAATATTATTAGAACTAATCTTATATTTTTTTATCAAAAATTTACTTAGTTTTATAAGAGAAGAAATTTGTTTTTTAGAAAATTTTTTATAATTGAACTCGTGTCCAGGGTTTGTAATTTCAATTCCAATAGAATTTTGATTTAAAGATTTATACTTTTTCCAAGAAGATTTTCCTGCATGCCAAGCTTCATAAAGATCAGGCACTAAAGTAAATATATTTCCATTTTTTTTGATTAAATAATGGCAACTAACCTCAGATTGTATATTTGTAAGTTTGCTTATTGCCTCTGTTTCTTTTTTCATTCCTGTATAATGAAAAATAATAAACTTGATCTGTTTGTAGGTTCTTTTTTTGAAATTAAAGTTTGGAGAGTAATTTATAATTGTCTTTAATGCCATTTTTGGGTCATATTTTAAGCTAAATCTAGATTTACAAAACTACTATAAGTATTATATAAATAAAAAGTAATGAAAAAAATTATAATAATTTCTTTAATGTCAATAATTCTTTCATCTAATGTCAATGCTGGCACAGATGGTGAGAATAATCTATCTAAAAGTACTAAGCCCATTAAAGATTGTTTTGAAACTTTAAATAGAGGCTCTTTTGCACTGAACCAAGGATTAGATAAAGTAATATTTAAACCAGTTGCAAAAGGTTATAGAGCCTTACCATCACCTGTTAGAACTGGAACAAGTAATGCACTTGTAAATCTTTCTTCACTTATAACCATACCAAACAACGTTTTGCAGGGAGAAATAAAAACAGCAGGAGTTAATACAGGAAGATTTATTATTAACACAACTGTGGGCATTCTTGGAATATTTGATGTAGCAGAAAAAATGGGGTTTTCAGAATATGATAAAGAAGATTATGGCCAAACCCTTGGTGTATGGGGAGTGGGTGCTGGTTGCTATTTAGTATTGCCAGTGTTAGGCCCATCAACTGTTAGGGATACAGCTGGTTCATTTATAAATGTAATGGGTGGAGACCCTTGGCATAACATTTCAACACACGGTAACAATGAATATCTGAATAAGTCAGATTACATGGTAACAAAAGTATTAACAGGAGTAGATTTTAGATCAAAAAATATAGAAACAATAGATAATTTAGAAAAAAACTCTATGGATTTCTATGCGTCTGTAAGAAGTTTGTATTTGCAAGACAGACAAAAAAAAATTAAAAATAAAAATGCTACCATTGAAGTCATATACAACGAATCTGATTGGGAAGAAGTAGAAACTCAATAGCTTATACATAAATAGTCAAATGAAAAAAATCTCGACTTTTACAATTTTTTTAATAATTATTTTTTCAAGTATAAATAATTCATATTCAATTGAAGCTGATATTTTTGTTCAATCTACTGTTAATAGAGCAGCAAAAACACTTGGTGGAAATCTAAGTAAAGAGGAGAGAATAGAGAAACTAAAAGATATAGCAAGAGATACCGTTGATATTAATGGTATCGGCCTTTACTCTCTTGGAAGTCATAAAAAAAACTTAACTAAAGATCAAATTGACAAATACCAAGAACTTTTTTCACAATATTTTTTAAAAAGTTTTTCAAGCAGATTGGCTGAATATTCTAATCCTGAAATAGAGGTAGTTTCAAAAAGAGTACTTAATGAAAACTATACAATGGTACTTAGTACATTGGTTGCAACCGACACTAGGCCTGAAGTAAAGATCGAATGGAGAATTTATACAAAATATCCTGATAATTTAGTAATAAGAGACTTGGTAATTGAAGGTTTAAGCCTAGCCAGAACTCAAAAAGAAGAGTTTTCATCTATAATTAATTCTAATGACGGGAAAATTGAAGCGCTTTTTAAAAACTTGTCTGATTTTATTTCAAAATAACTGATATCAAAACAAGCTATCTAAATTTCAAATACCTTTAAAAATTTTGATAGGTTTGGTGGGCCCACCAGGACTCGAACCTGGGACCAATACATTATGAGTGTACTGCTCTAACCAACTGAGCTACAGGCCCAAAAATTAAACTCTAGTTATATTATAATGCAATTGATGTCTAGCCCAGTTAAAAATAGTATTAATGGTGGGACTGGTTGGTTACGCTCCAACTACCCCTGCAATGTCAATGCAGTACTCTACTATTGAGCTACAATCCCTTAAAATTTTAACTCTCTAAAAAGCTCTTTAATTGCTTAGATCTGCTAGGATGTTTTAATTTTCTAAGAGCTTTTGCTTCTATCTGTCTTATACGCTCCCTAGTTACAGAAAATTGTAAACCCACCTCTTCAAGCGTATGGTCTGTATTCATTCCGACACCAAATCTCATTCTTAGGACTCTTTCTTCTCTAGGTGTTAAAGTTGATAATATTTTAGTAGTTGCTTCACTTAAATTTGATTTAATCGCTTGCTCTAAAGGAGCTAAAGCTTTTGTATCTTCAATAAAATCTCCCAAACTACTGTCTTCCTCATCTCCAACTGGCTTTTCTAATGATACAGGTTCTTTTGAAATTTTTAGGACTTTTCTAACTTTATCTAGAGGCATTCTTAGCTTTTGAGCTAATTCTTCTGGAGTAGCCTCTCTACCAAACTCACTAAGAATTAATCTTTGGGTTCTTACAATTTTATTAATTGTTTCAATCATGTGAACAGGAATTCTTATCGTTCGGGCTTGATCAGCAATAGATCTAGTGATGGCTTGTCTTATCCACCATGTTGCATATGTTGAAAATTTATACCCTCTTCTGTATTCAAATTTATCTACAGCTTTCATAAGCCCAATATTTCCTTCTTGAATAAGATCTAAAAACTGAAGGCCTCTATTAGTATATTTTTTAGCAATTGATATTACTAATCTTAAATTAGCTTCAACCATTTCTTTTTTTGCTATTCTAGATTCTTTTTCGCCTTTTTGAACTCTACTTACTAATTTTTTAAAATCTGTAACTGAAATTCCTAATCTGTGACTTGTTTCAACCAGTCTTTCTCTAATATTCTTAAATTCATCTTTATTTTTTGAAAAAAACTGTTTCCACATTGGATTTGTATCAAGAAATTTTTTGAGATTGGGATTTATTTCATTTCCTATATAAAATTTTATAAACTCGTTTCTAGGTATCTTTTGATTCATTGCTAATCTTAAAAGGTTACCTTCAAGTGAAACGATTTTTTTATTTTCAATATAATGTTTTTGTACCAATACCTCTAAAACTGGAGGCGACAATTGTAAAGTTTTAATAGACTCTAAAATACCATTAATAATTTTTTGGTAATTTTTTTCTTTAGATGTTGAAAAAGCTGTTGAGTTAAGTATGCAATTTAATTTTTCATTTTGGTATTTAATTAACTTATTATATTCTTTTGTAAGCGTATTGACCGTCTTTAAAACCTTAGGTTTAATTTCAGACTCCATCGCAGCAAGTGTAGGGTTAAATTCATCATCAGAATCATCGCTAGTTGTAGACCCAGATTCATTTTTTTCTTTATCAGCTTCCCCTGAATTTCTTTGCTTCGCACTTGGTCCTGTGTTTTCATCTTCCATATAATTAGTGTCGATATCAATAATTTCTCTTACTAAAATTTCATCACTTTGAAGCTTAGTATCCCATTCAAAAAATTGTTGTGCAGTTATTGGGCTTTGTGCCAAAGCAATAAGCATTACATCTTTGCCAGCCTCTATTCTTTTTGCAATTGCTATTTCACCTTCTCTAGATAAAAGTTCCACTCCCCCCATTTCTCTTAAGTACATTCTTATAGGATCGTCACTTTTTTCTATAGTCTTGCCTTCTTCTTTTGATGAATTTTCTTTTTTTCTTAAAACTTTAAAATCAGATTTTTTTTCTACTAATGCAACACTCTCATCTAGAATATGCATAAATGCCTGTTCTAAATTTTCATCTGATAGATTTCTTTTGCCTAAAGATTTATTTAACTCCTCAAAAGTTATAAACCCTCTATGAGTTCCACGACCCATAAGTCTGGCAAATGATTTTGTAATTATTCTTTCCACAATAGTATATTTGAGAAGACTTATATAAGCGCAATTTTAGAAAAATCCATGTATTTTTTAGAGGATTTAATTGACATTTTTCTCTTTTTTTAACTCTCTTATTTCATTAAAGGTACTTTCACTTAAATCCTTCGAAAATTTAGACTCAAGCTCCTCAATTCTAAACTCTAAATCATAGTTTTTAAGATCTTTAGAAACTTCCTCTAATAATTCAAACATTTTATTTTGATTATCTTGATTGCTATTTAAAATATGCTTGATTGAAGCAAATTTAAAAATTTTCTCTGTTAATTGAGGATCAATTGGGATTTCTTGAAGTGTAAATTTTTCTCCACTTTTTAATTTTGTTAAAAGAGTTTCATAAATTAATTTATTCTCTTCACTAAATAATTTTATATTTTCAATTAGGTGGATATTTTCTTGAAATATTTCTAGGTTATTCATTATTAAGTACAGCAATGAAAACTCTTTAAGTTCTACTCCACTTAGTGATTTGCTTTCATTAAAGTGTTTTTGAGTAGATTGTAATGATTTAATTTTTTTTGTATAAAATTGTTTTTTACCTACATTGCTATGTGGCGTCAATGCAGATATTTTTTCTAAAAAAAATTCAAGCACATACTTTTTAATAAAATCATCCTTTATAGTACCCGCAATAGATCTTAATTTTTTTTCAAAAATTGCCATTGATGAAGGATTATTGTCTGTTTGCTGCTTGTAATGATTAAATATAAATTGATGTATCGAAATCTTTGCTTGTTTTGTAAAATCAATAAAGTTTGCTTTTCCATTCTTATTTGCATAACTATCAGGATCTTCTCCATCTGGTAAAAAAAGAAATGAGATTTGTTTTTCAGGTTGTAGTTCTTTGATTGAGTTTTCAGCTGCTCTAAGTGCTGCTTTGTATCCACTTTCATCTCCATCAAAACAAATAATTATATCATCAAAGAATTGATTAAGAATTAAAATTTGCCTATCAGTTAAAGATGTTCCTAAATTTGCAACAACATTCTCAATCCCATTCTTACTTAAGCCAACAACATCCATATAACCCTCAACAAGATATATGTGATCTATTTTATTAGATAATTTTCTAGCTAAATCTAAATTATATAAATTAGAACCTTTTTTAAAAAAAGGTGTTTCAGGTGAATTAATATATTTTGCTAAAAAATCTAATTTTTCTATTATTCTTCCGCCAAGTGCGATTGGTTGACCTGAAATATCATTTATTGGAAAAATTAATCGACCTCTAAATCTTTCTATATAAATTTTCTTTTTTTCATCCAAATAAAATAAACCACTTTCGACCAACGCTTGCTCACTAAATTCATTTTTTAATTTATCAAAAAAATTAGGGTTTTTTTCTATATAACCCATCTTAAATTTCTTAACTTCTTCTTTGCCTAATGATCTATTTTTCAAATAATCTCTTGCATTAGAATACGTTTCATTTTTTAATAATTCATTGTGATAGAAGTCAACATACTGACTGTAAATTGACAAATACTCTTTCCATTTTTTTTCTCTTTCTTCATCTTGTTTTGAAAATGTATATGGTCTCATGCCAGCTAAATTTGCCAAAGATTTTACAGCTTCACCAAATTTTAAATTTTGAGTTTTCATAATAAAATCAAAAATATTTCCATGCTCAGATGTTGCAAAGCAATGGTAAAATTCTTTATCATCATTAACTGTAAAAGAAGGTGTTTTTTCTGTTTTAAAAGGAGACAAGCCCACAAACTCTTTACCTCTTTTTTTTAAACTAACAGTTTTAGATACTACAGTTGAAACTTTTAGCCTTGTTTTGATTTCATCAAGATACTCTTTTGGGTATTTCATTAACTATTTAACAATTCCTTAATTAGGGGTCCTGCTTTTGCAAAGTCAATTTCATCGGTATGCAGTCTTTTTAATTCACCTATTACTTTACCCATATCTTTAACTGAGCTTGCTCCAAGTTTAGAAATTATATCTGCGCATATTTTCTTAGTTTCTTCTTCACCAAGCTGCTCAGGTAAAAAACCTGTTAAAATATCATATTCATTTTGCTCAACCTCTAAAAGATCTGCTCTATTATTCTTTTTATATATATCTATCGATTCGGCTCTTTGCTTGACCATTTTTTTTATAAGCTTCTTGATATCTTCATCATCTGTATCTTTTTTATTAGGACCAGATCTATTCACAATATCCAAATCTTTAATTGACGACAATATTAACCTATAGGTTGATATTTTAGTTTTATCTTTGGCTTTTAAAGCATTTTTATAATCAGTTTCAATAGTTTCTTTTAATGACATAATTTTTTAATCTACTGCAAAGAAAAAATTCTTCAAAAGAAAAATTGTTTTTTTACAATTTTATAATACATCTCTGTTGCGATAATAACCCAATTATTGTATTAACCTTTAACTCATGAGTTGTAATTGATCAAAAAAGTAAAAAAAACTAACTCAAAAAATTCACAAATTAATACAGGTGTCCTAGTTCTAGAAAACAAGAAGATTTTTAAAGGTATTGGAATTGGTTATCAGGGTGATGCTACAGGAGAAGTTTGCTTTAATACTTCATTGACTGGCTACCAAGAAATTATATCTGACCCATCTTATGCAGGTCAAATTATAAACTTTACCTTTCCTCATATCGGAAATGTCGGAACTAACAAAGAAGATTACGAGTCAGATAAAATATGGACTAAAGGAGTAGTATTTAATTCAGAAATAACATCACCATCAAATTATAGATCTTTTCTTCATTTGGACGCTTGGCTAAAAAAAAATAAAATAGTTGGAATTACTGGACTAGATACTAGAAGTTTGACTAATTTCATTAGAGACAAAGGAGCTCCAAAAGGAACTATTGCACATTCAAAAACTGGAAAATTTAATATCAGTAAATTAACAAATTCGACAATTAAATGGAGTGGATTAAAAAATCTTGATCTTGCAGAAAATGTCACAACACAAAAAAACTATGTCTGGAAAGGTTTTAAAACTTGGAAAAAAGAAACAGGTTATAAAAAAAATACTAAAAATTCATTTCATATAATTGCAATTGATTATGGAATTAAGAAAAATATTTTAAGATATTTTTCTGACTTTAACTGTAAAGTAACTGTTGTTTCTTGCAAAACATCTGCTGAAAAAATCTTAGCTCTTAAACCACATGGTATATTTTTATCCAATGGTCCTGGAGATCCTGCTGCAACTGGAAAATATGCAATAGATATAATTAAAGATTTAATCAAAAGAAATTTACCAATATTTGGTATTTGTTTGGGCCATCAAATACTTGCTTTAGCACTGGGTGCTAAAACAAAAAAAATGAAACTAGGTCATAGAGGTGCAAACCATCCTGTTAAAAATTTAATCCATGATAATGTAGAAATCACTAGTCAAAACCATGGCTTTGAAGTCATCAAAGAAAATTTACCAAAAAATATTGAAGTTACTCATAAATCTCTATTTGATAATAGTATTGAGGGTATAAAATTAAAAAACAAACCCATATTTTCAGTTCAATATCACCCAGAGTCAAACCCTGGGCCACAAGACAGTGTTTATTTATTTCAAGAATTTATTAACAACATAAAAAAAAATGCCAAAAAGAAAAGATCTTAAAAAAATATTAGTTGTAGGAGCTGGTCCAATTATTATTGGTCAAGCTTGTGAATTTGATTATTCAGGAACACAGGCATGTAAAGCATTAAGAGATGAAGGCTATAAAGTTATCTTAATTAATTCAAATCCTGCAACAATAATGACTGATCCTGATGTTGCAGATAAAACTTATATAGAACCAATCACTTTAGAGGTTTTAGAAAAAATTCTTAAAAAAGAAAAGCCAGATGCAATTCTTCCAACTATGGGTGGTCAAACTGCTCTTAACCTTGCAATGGAAGCTGAGAAAAAAGGTGTCCTAAAGAAATACAAAATAGAACTTATTGGCGCTAATTCTAAAGCTATTTCAAATGCAGAAGATAGAAAAAAGTTTAGAAAAAATATGATTGATATCGGTTTAGATTTACCTAAATCTGAAATTGTCAATAACGTCAACCAATCATCCAAAGTTTTAAAAAAAATTGGATTGCCTGCAATCATTAGACCCGCATTTACTCTTGGAGGACTTGGTGGTGGAATTGCTAAAAATGAAAAGGAATATCTAAAGATTATTAAAAGTGGATTACACGAGTCCCCTGTGAGCCAAGTATTAGTTGAAGAGTGCTTAGAAGGCTGGAAAGAGTTTGAGATGGAAGTTGTAAGAGATAAAAAAGACAACTGCATCATCATCTGTTCTATTGAAAATATTGATCCAATGGGAATACACACTGGTGACTCTGTTACTGTTGCTCCTGCACTCACTCTTACCGATAAAGAATACCAAGTAATGAGAAATGCATCAATTGCATGTTTAAGAAAAATTGGAGTTGAAACAGGTGGATCGAATGTTCAATTTGCAATTAACCCTAAAAATGGGCGAATGGTTGTAATTGAGATGAATCCAAGAGTATCTCGTTCATCTGCACTTGCATCAAAAGCAACTGGTTTTCCAATTGCAAAAGTTGCAGCAAAACTTGCTGTTGGCTACACATTAGATGAATTAAAAAATGAAATTACAAAAGTAACTCCTGCATCGTTTGAACCTAGCATTGACTACGTTGTAACAAAGATTCCAAGATTTACATTTGAAAAATTTTCAACTTCACCAGCAACATTAGGTACCTCTATGAAATCTGTTGGTGAGGCAATGGCTATTGGTAGAAATTTTAAAGAGTCACTTCAAAAGGCTTTGGTATCACTTGAAACAGGGTTTTCAGGATTAGATAGAATATTTGACCTAAATAAAAAACAAATTGAAAAGAAACTTAAAGAAAGTATTCCAAATAAAATCTTATTAGTTGCTGAAGCAATTAGAAAAAAGATTAGTTTAGAAAGAATATTTACTTTATCTAAAATCGATCCTTGGTTCTTAGAACAAATCAAAGAAATTGTTGATAACGAAACTAAGATTAAAAATAAAGGATTGCCTAGAGATTTTAACGAATTTAATAGAATAAAATCTATTGGTTTTTCTGATAAAAAATTATCTGAACTAACAAAAACATCTGAAGATGCTGTAAGACGAAAAAGAACAGCTCTTAAAATATTACCTGTATTTAAAAAAGTTGATACTTGTGCAGCTGAATTTAAATCGTTCACTCCTTATATGTATTCGACTTATCAAAGAAATTTTTCTTCAAATTCAGAGTGTGAAGCTGACCCATCGGCTAAGAAAAAAATCATAATATTAGGTGGTGGACCTAACAGAATAGGACAAGGGATAGAGTTTGATTATTGTTGTTGTCAGGCTAGCTTTGCACTTAAAGATGCTGGTTTTGAAACCATCATGATTAATTGTAACCCTGAAACAGTTTCAACTGATTATGACACAAGTGACCGTTTATACTTTGAGCCTTTAAAAGAAGAGTATGTATTTAATATTATTAAAAAAGAAAAAGAAAAAGGAAACTTAGTTGGTATTATTGCTCAGTTTGGTGGCCAAACTCCAATTAAACTTGCTAAATTTTTATATGACAACAAACTTCCAATTTTAGGAACTCAATACAAATCAATTGATCTAGCAGAAGACAGAGATCTATTTAGAAATCTTCTTAATAGGTTAAAATTAAAGCAAGCTGAAAGTGGAATTGCTAAAACATTTAAGCAAGCTATTCAAGTAGCAGAAAGAATTGGTTTACCATTAATGGTTAGACCTTCTTATGTATTAGGAGGAAGAGCAATGGAAATTGTTCATGAAAAAAGTCAGCTTAAAAACTTTGTTGAAGAAGCCTTTAAAGCAGCTGAAGAAAACCCAATTTTAATTGATAAGTTTATTGATCATGCAATGGAAGTTGATGTTGATGCAATATCTGATGGAAAAAAAGTGCATGTAGCAGGTATCATGCAACACATTGAAGAAGCTGGAATTCATTCAGGTGACTCGGCTTGTAGTTTACCCCCAATATCAATTAAGCCATATTTGATTAAAGAAATTGAAAATCAAACTAAAAAACTAGCTTTAGCCTTAAAAGTTAAAGGTTTCATGAATATTCAATTTGCGATTAAAAAAGATGAGATTTATGTAATTGAGGTAAATCCAAGAGCAAGTAGAACAGTACCATTTGTATCTAAAGCAAAAGGTCTTCCTCTTGCTAAAATTGCATCAAGAGTTATGGCTGGTGAAAAATTATCTAAGTTTAATTTAAAGGACAAATCTAAGGGCATGTATGCAGTAAAAGAAGCTGTGTTTCCTTTTAATAAATTTCCAAACAGCGATTTGCTTTTAGGACCTGAAATGAAGTCAACTGGTGAAGTAATGGGATTTGATAAAGATTTTGGTATGGCATTTGCTAAAAGTCAAATTGGTGCTGCCAATTCATTACCAAAAAAG
>Ga0209632_10005505_pt1 | contig 10960 bp, 11 predicted proteins | sample COG_10_FD_184754 | JGI IMG/M metagenome (GOLD analysis project Ga0209632, IMG submission 184754) | Pelagic Microbial community sample from North Sea - COGITO 998_met_10 (SPAdes) (version 2) | ecosystem: Environmental > Aquatic > Marine > Neritic zone/Coastal water | place: Helgoland, sampling...
CCGGCGGTGCGTTCGCGGTGCTAGACTTCGTTGGCGCAGAAGCGTCGGTGAATTATGGCCTAGGCTGCCTGCGTAAGGGCGGCATGTTGGTCATCGTCGGGCTCTTTGGCGGCGCATTAAATATGCCTATCCCATTCATACCGATGAATGCGCGCGTTATTCAAGGCAGCTACGTGGGAACGCTGCAAGATATGAGTGAGCTCATGGAGTTGGTGCGCGCGGGTAAGATCGCACCAATCGAAATACAAGAACGAGCGCTGTCCGAAGTGTCTGCGGCATTAGCAGATCTTAAGGCGGGTAAGGTACAGGGGCGTCAAGTTCTGATTACTGGCTAGCTTTTTTGCGATACATAAAAATCTAATTTTTAGATTGAATAGATAGGAGGATTGCCTTGCAGTCTCAACAAGAATTTAGAAGCCAGACCCGAACCTGGTTGGAGCAGAACTGCCCAGAGTCGATGCGAACCTCTATGGTACAACAGGAAGTTGTCTGGGGCGGGCGCAATGCTGAGTTTGCCAACCCCGATAGCGAAATTTGGTTGCAGCGGATGGCACAGAAGGGATGGACCTGTCCTACTTGGCCTTCTGAATATGGGGGAGGTGGTCTAGACAAGGAACAGGCTATCGTATTGGGCGAGGAATTGGCGCGTATCAATGCTCGACCTGCGTTGAACAGCTTCGGAATCAGCATGCTGGGTCCGGTGTTGTTGGAATACGGCAATCATCAGCAGAAGCTGGAACACTTACCGAAGATCGTGCGCGGTGAAATTCGCTGGTGCCAGGGATATTCCGAGCCGGGCTCAGGGTCGGACCTTGCAAGCCTTTCTACCAAGGCAGAATTGCAGGGGGATAACTACCTCATCAATGGCTCCAAGGTGTGGACGTCCTACGCCGACAAGGCCGATTGGATCTTCTGTCTGGTGCGCACCGACTTCGACGTCCCGAAGCATTCAGGCATTAGTTTTATCTTGTTCGATATGGCCAGCGAAGGCGTATCAACTAAACCTATTCAGTTGATTAGTGGTTCGTCTGTGTTCTGCGAAACATTCTTTGACGACGTGAAAGCGCCCGCGAGCAACTTAGTAGGGCGCCTCAACGAAGGTTGGACCATAGCTAAACGTCTATTGCAGCACGAGCGCACGATGATTTCTGGTTTCGGTTTGAGCGCTGGCCAATCCGATAACGGTGGCACCACGTCTACCATTTCAAGCTTGGAGGGCACCGCCATGGACTATCGTGGCGATAGCAAAAAACTATCAGATCCGGTGCTGCGCGATCAGATTGCGCAATTCAAGATAGATGCCGATGCCTTCGCTCATACATCAAAGCGTTCAATAGAAGAATCCAAGCAAGGGCAGGGGCCGAACGCAACTTCCTCCATGCTGAAGAACTATGGCTGTGAATTAAACAAACGACGTTACGAATTAATGTTGCAGGCAATCGGAAGCCAGGGTCTAGGTTGGGAAGGCGAGGGCTTTAATGATGAGGAGTTGCAGTTGACTCGTGAATGGCTGCGCTCCAAGGCGAACTCCATCGAGGGAGGCACCTCAGAAGTACAGTTAAATGTAATAGCCAAGCGCGTGTTGGGCTTGCCAGATATTTTAAGCTTGGCGCAGAAATAGTCGTCTGCATCGAATGATGTTACTTGTAAGGAAGGTTTGAATAATGGCGTTAGTGTTAAGTGAAGACCAGCAATTGTTGAAAGACTCGGCAAAGAATTTCTGCGAGCAAAATGCGCCAGTTTCAGTGCTAAGGGGACTGCGTGATAGCAAAGATGAGCAAGGCTACGACCAGATGATATGGTCGCAAATGATCGAGCTCGGTTGGGCAGGAATGGCTATACCAGAGGCCTACGGTGGGTTCGATTTTGGTTACGGCGGGCTTGGTGTTGTATTGGAAGAAACAGGAAAGACCCTAGTTAGTTCTCCGTTAATTTCCACTGTGCTAGTCGGGGCTACTGCTATTGTCCAGCTTGGGAGTGAAACACAGAAGCAAGACTTACTTCCGAAAATTGTCGCCGGTGAGCTACTCATAGCGTTAGCGCTCGATGAACACACGAGCCACAAGCCAAGCAGGATAGCGACTACTGCAACGAAGATTGACGGTGGTTACTGTCTGAATGGCAGCAAAACGTTTGTCCTCGATGGGCATATTGCGAACAGGCTAATTGTTGTTGCGCGAACATCCGGGGAGACTGATGGCGAGCAAGGGATATCGTTGTTTCTAGTTGATGCTAACGCCAAAGGACTTAACGTTGCTCGCACTATTATGGTGGATAGCCGTAACTCTTCAAATATTCAATTTAATAAGGTAGCCGTTGCCGAGGATGCTCTTCTTGGAGAATTGGGTCAGGGCTTTAATGGGCTGGATTCGGTGCTGGATATTGCTCGCATTGGAATCGCGGCCGAGATGTTGGGTAGCATGCAGGCGGTTTTCGAGAGCATTGTAGAATTCCTAAAACAGCGCGAGCAATTTGGTGTATTGATAGGCTCCTTTCAAGGGCTTCAGCATCGCGCCGCAGAGATGTACAGTGAGATAGAACTCTGTAAGTCAGCTGTTCGTGCGGCATTAGCTGGTCTGGATGACCCTGATACCACTCAGGCTGAAATTGCAGAACTCGCTAGCATGACCAAGGCGAAGCTCTCCGAGGTTTTTTTCCTCGTGAGTAACGAAGGTATACAAATGCACGGCGGTATAGGTATGACTGACGAATTCGATGTAGGCTTTTTCATCAAGCGTGCGCGAGTTGCGCAACAATTCTTGGGTGATGCTTCATTTCACCGAGATCGATACGCGACCCTAAACGGCTTTTGAGACTATTCGAAAATTTACCAGAGCTTATTCCTTAATAGGAGTCTGAAGATGACCGCGAAGCTTCGCAACTTTTACGAAACCGGTAATCAAGTTAACGATAAGCCACGGGTTTGTGTCTTCGAAAATTTTTTAAGCGATGTTGAAGTTGAGCATGTGCGTGCGGCGGCACAGCCAAAGCTTAAGCAGGCATTGGTCAGCGCAGAAAAATCCGGCGTGACGAGTGCAGGACGCTCGGGCCGCAATTGCTGGATTCCCCACGGCTATGATGCAGTTATCGAAAAATTGTCTCTGCGTATCGCTGAAATCGTTGGCAAGGGTCTCGAATACGCAGAATCCTTGCAGGTAATTCACTATAACGAAAATGAGCAGTACGCTGCACACTACGATGCTTGGGATAAGGCCTCTGGGCGAGGCCAGCGTTGCATGGAAAAGGGCGGTCAACGCATGGTCACCTGTCTGCTCTATCTAAATGATGTAGAACAAGGTGGTGGGACATCCTTCCCAAACCTAGATTTGGAAATTAGAGCAAAGAAGGGGCGGATGGTACTGTTTCATAATTGCAATGAGGGCAGCACGGACCGTCACCGGAACAGTCTGCATGCTGGCATGCCCGTTCTGAAGGGCGAGAAATGGGCCTGTAATTTTTGGTTTCGAGAGCTGGTGTATCAAACTTCCGGAATTGTTCCAACTGAGCCTGCGGGCACAACTGTTCCACCCAAATACAGTCGCGTTATCTAACGAGATAAATAATGCCTTTGCTGATTGTTGGTGCTGTGCTGGCGATTTTGGTCTATGTACCAAGCTTTTGGGTGCGTCATATTATGGCTAAGCACAGCAAGGAGGTTGCGGAATTGCCGGGTACCGGTGGTGAGTTAGCGAAACATCTTATAGAGCGTTTCGAGCTAACTGGCATCACTGTCGAGGAGGCAGCGCCGAATACCGATCACTTCGACCCTGCCGGGCCTGTCGTTCGGCTAAGCTCGGACAACTTCAACGGCAGATCGCTTACGGCTGTGGCGGTAGCGGCTCATGAGGTCGGTCATGCCATGCAGTTTCATCGTGGCGAAAAAATATTTGAACTGCGTAAGCGCTATCTTCCTCTGGCAGCCAGATTCAATCGGGTTGGGGTTGTCATCATGATGACGATTCCCTTTATTGCGCTGCTTATTCGCATGCCGCTGGTGATAGGTGGAGTTATCGCACTAAGTTTGTTGCTTCAGCTCGCAGGTGCCTTTGCCTACTTGATTATTCTGCCCGAAGAATGGGACGCGAGTTTTAACAAGGCACTGCCTGTCCTAATCGAAGGTGAATACATAAAACAGGCACACATGCCCGCTGTTCGACAAGTGTTAAAGGCGGCGGCGCTAACGTATTTTGCCGCCGCATTGGCGAATGTTCTCCATGTCGGTCGCTGGTTTATGCTACTAAGACGATAATGAAGGGGTAGGAAATGGATGACTCACTCAACGTATTCGATGAAGAATTAGTGCCCTGTGGCACTGATCCGGTTACTGGGTTTTATCGTGACGGCTGCTGCAATACAAGCGATGAAGACCAAGGGTCACACACTGTATGCATCCGGGTCGACGAGCGGTTTTTGCAATATTCACGATTTCGCGGCAACGATCTTTCCACGCCTATGCTAGATTTTGGATTTCCAGGGCTCAGTCCGGGTGACAGCTGGTGTCTATGTGCTGCGCGATGGTTGGAAGCCTATGAGCAGGAAATGGCCCCTAAGGTTTACTTAACGCGCACGCATAAACGTGCCCTTGAGATAGTTAGCATAGACAAGCTGAAAGAATTTGCGGCAGACCTAAATTAGTGAACACTAGCCGCGCATCGCGGCCTTTTTATTATTACACCGGGCTAGTCTTAAGAAAGTAGAATTAATTGTCTGCTTCGGCCTTAGAGGTAACTTTGAGTGATTGAGATTCCACAAAATTCAACCGTCTACGCCGTGACAATGCTGTTCGCAGGTATTGGTATTCCCATCATGGCGGCCCTTAATGCGGGGCTGGGAACAAGGTTAGAAAGTCCTGCTTTGGCGGCTGCTGTTCTTTTTCTGGTTGCCATGGTGGCGTCACTTTCCTACTTGTTGCTAGTGGAGGGGGTCCCCATAGCGTTCTCGGCGCCCTCGACGCCTTTCTATTATTATCTGGGCGGCTTGTTCGTCGTCTTCTATGTGCTGAGTGTGACTTGGATCGCTCCCCGGTTTGGAATTGGGAATGCAGTTTCCTTTGTATTGCTTGGGCAGCTATTGTCTATGGCTACGATAGATCAGTTCGCTCTACTGGGTGCGCCACAGATGTCTTTAACATTGCCGCGACTTATGGGATTATTTTTTATGGCGATTGGCGTTTTCCTGGTAGTTCGAAAGTAGTAGGGTGAACCGATATGGCTATATCGGTCACAGAAAATGCACCAGTGTCAGTGGATAAATACTGCTTGGTTTATAAAACGCTCGAAAATGAGAATTATTTTTTTAACATAAACTTTAGTTAAAATTTCAATCATGACAATAAAAAAAAGGTGAAAAAATGATTATTTATGATGCTCGACGCACACTTCAAATAGTACTTTTATTGGTCTTGAGTGCTACTGCTTCATTAGCGGGCGCACAAAACCTAGACCCAACTCGATTCGAGAATACGATACTTGGTTTCGAGGCTAGTGATGCCAAGTCGCAGCCAGCCGAAGGCGCTATTTTGCTCACTGGCAGTTCCAGTATTGCACGCTGGAACGATCAGGCGGAGGCAGCTTTGGCGCCTCTATCGGTTATACCGCGCGGCTTCGGGGGTAGCGTTATGGGCGATGTCCTGCACTATTTAGACCGTGTCGCACTGACCTACAAGCCACGTGCCATTCTTATCTACGAAGGTGATAACGATACTTGGTACAAGCAATCGGAAGAAAAAATCATTGCTCAGTTCGAAGCGATTGTTGCAAGAGTACACGAAGTTCTGCCAGAAACTCGAGTGTATGCGCTTTCGGTTAAACCTAGTGTGGCGCGGGTAAGTGTGTGGCCAGCAGCGCAGCAAGTGAGTGCTCGAATGCACGCTATCGCCGAATCTGATTCTCTTGTGTACTACATTGACGTTGCCTCACCGTTTCTGAAATCCGACGGTTCAGTGATGACCGATATTTTTGTGGAAGATGGATTACATCTGAATGACAAGGGAAATGCGATATGGGGTAGAGCGATTAAGGCCGGCTTAATGAAAGTTGAGGGCCAGTTTGAATAGTCGAGTAACAAGTTCAAAGTGATTGCTGTTAGCAGGATATAGATTAAAGGCTAAGCATGAACTTTTATACGCTCTTGGAAGTGACCACCAAGTTGGGAATCCCCATGATAGTCCTTAGCTGGATTATCTTTGCCTGGCTCTATGGCGGCGGCGACCTTGACCGAAAATCGAACAGAAAATCTATCGCTACCCAAGTCAAAACGATGAAAAAATCCTTCAAGAAAAAGAAGGATGGAGGAACCCCAAACTACATGGTCGAGAAATGGATGTGGTTTGGCAGTGGTTTCTACGGGCTTGCGGGTCTTTGGACTTTTGTAGTTACCGAGATTGCCGACGTCATTCGCATCATTTTTAATCCTGCCTTGCTCTCAGAGGCTTTTGATGATGGTTTCGTGTCTGCCGTAATAGACCTTGCAGTGAATCAATTCTCCAACCTAGTAACTGCCTTCGTTTGGTTTGGTTATTGGTCAGACGATAATGTTATCGTCTCGCTTTTGGTGGCCTACGTTGGTTACTGGATCGGCGTGGAGATGGCGCGAAGAGGTGGAGATCTGCCGATCCAAGAATTGTTGGGCAAGCTGAGATCGCTGTTTTCCTAGTCGGCGATAATTAGGTCTCGATCTATTTCAACACCTAGGCCAGGTCCGCTTGGCATCGCCATGAATCCGTCGCTATCTACTATTGGTGGATTCTCCATGACGGCGAAGCCATTCGTATAGGGTGAGATAGGTGGGTCGTTCATGATTTCAATCCAGGGACAGTGTGGCCAAGTACCGATCATATGCAGCTGGGCGATCGTGCCTAGTTGACCGCCACCGTGATGTGGAATAACCAGCTTGTGGTTTGCCAGACCCAGGGCCGCAACTGCGCGCAGGCCTTGTACACCCTCAGTTACCAGAATTTCTGGCTGCAGAATATCGTAGACGCCGCGTTCTAGAATCGATCTGAATTCCTGCACACCTTGATTGTTTTCACCGCCAGCTAGTGGGATGTCTACCATGCGATTCAATTCGCTTAAGCCGTCATAGTCATAACGCCTGAGTGGTTCTTCCAGCCAGTACACACCCAAATCTTTTAAGGCTCTTGCGGTGTCCAGGGCGCGTGTAAAATCCCACTGTACTCCTGGTTGCCAGATGCCGCTGGACTGAGCCTGGTTGGCATCGGTCATAATCGTAAAGTCATCGCCGACCGCATCTCTTACTAATTCGATCGTTCTAATATCTTCTTTTATGTCTAGATGGTGCAGGCGAATCTTCATGCCCTGCCAGCCTTCCGTCTTCAGTCGGGCTGCAGTTTCGGCACGTTCTTCCGGGGTGGATAGTTGAATCATGCTGGCGTATGCAGGTACCTTGTCCTTCTGTGCACCCCATAACTTATAAAGTGGCTGACCCGTCACCTTTCCGACGATATCCCATAGTGCGATCTCGATGCAGCCGACATCGCGCCAGTTATTCGCCGCACCATTCGTATAGCGCATCTGATGCCCGAGAGTCTCGTTGTCGAAGGGGTCTTGGCCGACCAGAAGTTGCTTCATGCGATTGATGCCGGCGGGGTTCATGCCCGGAGCAATGCCGGTGATGCCCTGATCGGTCAATATTTCCGTGAAGCTTCCGCCGCCGATTCGGCGCATATAGGGGCGCCCTGGTGCCCATGCTGACTCCATGATTCCTGTCTCACCGAGAGTGCGCAGCCTATGTACACGAATATCAGTAATCCGCGGGCGTTCATTCTGGGCCAAGGCAACGCCAGGCACAGATAGAGAAGCCAGAGCGGCGGCGCTAGAGGATAGACCGGAAAGGAATTGTCGACGTTTCATACAGAGCCCCAATTGCTCGATTTATTTACTTACTAGAATTCGTCATAACCTTCGGTTAGCTCAATATACCCTCCCCAAGGATCGGTGATAAAGGCAATCTTCAAGCCTATTGCCGGTATGTCTCGAAACGGCACGTCGAACTCAATGCCTTTTGCTGTTAGCTCGTCGCAAAAAGCCTCAAGATCATCGAATTCAAAACCGATGTGATCCAGTGCAGCGCCACGGGTTGCCTGTCTTGGTGAATTTGAATTGCCAAAGCTGATGTTCATTCCCGGGGCATTGGTTGTGGTCTGAATTGAACCGCGAGGTTTAACCTCGAGTGAGAAAATATCGGTATACCAGGCGAGCATCTCCTCATAGTCCGGTGAAATGAAATGAATGTGGTAGCCGGTGATTTCCTCAGATAGACCCTGGTCTTCCTGCATTTCAACATACACATCGCCGGGCAGCATGATATAGGCATTTGTCTGCCCCTCAGCGCCAATGAAGACGCGACCGACTTCTAGGCCGTCAGCACGCCATTTAGCGAGGAAGGTATCCATGTTGCGTACCTTGAAACCAAAATGATCCATGATGGTTTCCTGCATTGCCACAGTCGGCTCTCGTTCCGTCAGTGCAACGAGCATATTCGGCAGGCGAACTGCTGTTAGCGGCCCTTTCTCCACAACCACACCGTTAAAGTGCTCGACCCAAATCTCTTTGTGTCGATCCATGTCCACAACATTTAGGTGCACATGGCCGTAGGTAAGCCCGGCGGGGTTTGGTGTCGCCAGTTGTGCTTGTGCTGTGGATGTCATAGTAAGAAATAGTAGTAGAGCATATAGACGTTTCATGGTGTTTGTTCCTTGTTGTTATGGAGCCTCTGCTTCTTTGGGTCAGACTAATATTTTGCGATTCCCAAGTCTATGTATTCAGCCATTTATTGGGTCTAAAATACTACTTACCAGATGTCTGCGAGTAACTGGTAAGAGTGGCGTCTCGCTTCAACATCGTGAGTGATCGTTACTAACATGATCTCGTCGGCTTGGAATTGCTCAGCCACGGCCAGCAGCTTCTCTTTCACTTGCTCGGGTGTGCCGACGGCGCGTTTTTTTCTGTTCTCATGGAGAGTTTGGAGTTCGCCGGGTGAGTAAGGATAGTCTAATGCTTCGGCCACGGAAGGAAAGGGCCCAGGGTTGCCTTGTAGCAAGCGACAGTACCAGAGGTCGCGGCTACGCGATAAGCGTATGGCCTCTTCCTCGGTGTCAGCGGTAATACTAAATAAGGTAAGGCAGGTCCAGGGTGCTTTCAGGTTCGGCCCCTCGCTAAAACGCTCACGATAGAGTTCGAAAATATCCGTCCGTATATTTGGGTTGATGAAGTAGGCGAAGTTGTAAGGTAGGCCGGCTAGGGCGGCAAGTACTGCGCTGTCTTCGCTAGAGCCTAACATCCACATTTCGGGAGGCGTCGCTACGGTTGGGAATGCGCGAGCCTTTTCCATGCCTGGGGTACGCGGATCTTTGTCGTTCAGCAGTGCCTGTAGATCGATAACCATGTTCGGGAAGTGCTCCGCGCCAACGCGCGAGCCATACCGTATGGCCGCGGCGGTAAAGGGGTCGGTGCCAGGCGCTCGTCCTACACCCAAATCCATGCGGTCCGGGTACAGTGTCTGGAGAATTTTGAAGCTCTCCGCTACCTTGTACGGGCTGTAGTAGGGCAGCATCACGCCGCCGGAACCAAGTCGGATGTTTGTGGTTTCTGCACCTAACCTGCCAAGTAGCACTTCAGGAGAACAGCCAGCCAGCGCGTCGGAGGCATGATGTTCGGCTACCCAATAGCGGTGATAGCCGAGCACGTCACACAATTGTGCTAATTCGATAGTTTCCTGCAGAGCGCCCGACGCATCTGAGTCGGTTTTTATCGGCGATTGGTCGAGCGCCGAAAGTTTTATTTTATTCTTCATCTCTACTGTGTCTTGACTAAAATCAGGTGTCGAATCCTACGCTGTTTCAGTGATATTAACAAAGTGCGATGATTGGTAACACTTTGGGCTGATTTTTTCAAAAGTAGAGTGATTTGTGTGGTTTCGTAACCAAAAATTGCAAAATCTTGGGGGCTAGTCACTGCCATGGCTCGCTGATTAACGAGCGCTAGGCATTGAAAATTAGTGACTGCATTAAGAAACTAGTTTATGGTGATACCGTATCTATAAGAAAGTTCATTTTTGAATTTAAAGATTAAAACTAAACAACAATCATTAAGAATGCTATTGCTAACTAAGAGTGAAAATTATGCGCAAAAAATTCCCATGTAATCGCAAGGCTATCACCGTTGGGGTAATACTTGCAGGTCTATCCGCTTCGGTAGTAGCCCAAGATCAGGATGTAGAAGTTGAAGAGGTTGTAGTAACAGGCTCTTTCATTCGTGGCTCTGCTCTCGACGCGCCCTCTCCAGTTCAAGTTGTCGACAGAGCAAGTATCGAAGCACAGGGTGCTGCACTTATCTGGGACGTGATAAAAAATCTTGAAGTTAACTCCGGTTCATTTACCAACTCAGGTTCCGGCGAACGTTCTCAAGTAGAAGGTACGGCGCAAATCAATTTGCGTAATCTGGGTGAGAACTCAACGCTAACATTGATAAACGGCAAGCGAGTTGCCCCTTATGCGGCCATAACCAATAACGGTGGCGAATTTGTTGATATTAACGCAATACCTCTGGTGATGACGGATCGTGTTGAAGTCCTCACAGATGGCGGTTCTGCGTTATATGGGTCAGACGCGGTAGCCGGTGTGGTGAACGTTATCATGCGTACCGACTTCGAAGGATTTGAACTCTACGGTGATCTGCAAGGTGTTGAGTCTGCAGGTGACGCCTTTGATACTACACTCAGTGGTATTTGGGGCTGGGCTAGCGATGACGGAGATACTCACTTTGTTGTCTCAGCTGAGCGTTTTGAGCGCGATAATCTGAATGTTCTAGACGGCAATTTCATCGATGAAAATAGCCAGTTCAACGGCGCGGTTTCTAGTATAAGCGGCTCAGGTATAGCCAGTCCTGCTTTTGGAGCAAATATAAATCCAGCGTACATTGCTCAGGATATTATGGACTTC
>Ga0209632_10005508_pt1 | contig 10959 bp, 10 predicted proteins | sample COG_10_FD_184754 | JGI IMG/M metagenome (GOLD analysis project Ga0209632, IMG submission 184754) | Pelagic Microbial community sample from North Sea - COGITO 998_met_10 (SPAdes) (version 2) | ecosystem: Environmental > Aquatic > Marine > Neritic zone/Coastal water | place: Helgoland, sampling...
GCATGTTACATAGATAAAGAACTTAAGGATCAAGACATTGCTATTAAAAATGGAAAAATAATAAAAATTGGTAAAACTGAGGAAGAATCAAAAGAAATTTTTGATGCTAAGGGATTAATGGTTTTGCCAGGTTGTATAGATACTCAAACTCACTTTAGAGAACCAGGATCAACTGATACTGAGGATCTTAACTCAGGAAGCAGAGCAGCAATAGTAGGAGGAATAACAAGTGTATTTGAGATGCCAAATACCAATCCACCAACATCAAATAAAAAAGAATTTCAAAGAAAATTAGATCTCGCAAAAAATAGAATGTATTGTAATTATGCATTTTATTTTGGAGCAACAGCTGATAATGCAAAAGAATTAGCAGAATTAAAAAACTTAGAAGGATGTTGTGGAATTAAATTGTTTGCAGGTTCTTCAACTGGCAATCTGCTAGTTGCTGATGAGAAAGATATTGAAACAGTATTTCAAAATAGCTCTAAAGTTGTTGCAGTTCACTCTGAGGATGAAGAGATTTTAAATATGAATAAAAAATTGATTAAAGATGGAGATGTTCATTCTCATCCTATCTGGAGAAGTGAAGAATGTGCAATTTCTTCCACAAGAAGGATAGTAAGAATTGCTGAACGTTATAAAAAAAAAGCTCATATTCTTCATGTCACAACGAAGCAAGAGATCGATTTTTTATCACAACATAAAGGTAATATTACTTTTGAAATCACACCACAACATTTAACAATTTATGCACCAGATTGTTATGACAATCTAGGAACTTATGCACAGATGAATCCTCCGCTAAGAGACAAGTCTCATTATGATAGATTATGGTATGGGGTAAAAAATAATCTTAATGATACAATTGGCTCTGATCATGCTCCTCATTTAAAAGATAACAAAGAAAAAAAATATCCAAATTCACCATCTGGAATGCCTGGTGTTCAAACACTTATCCCAGTAATGTTAAATCATGTTAATGATGGAAAGTTAACTCTCGAACAATTGATAAACTCAGTATGTGAAAATCCAGTTAAAATATTTGGAATTAAAGATAAAGGTTTTATTAAAGAAGGTTTTGATGCCGACTTTACAATTGTGGATATGAATAAAAAGATCCAAATAAAAAATGAAAATATCGAAAGTAAATGTGGTTGGTCACCATTTAATGGATTTGAATTTAAGGGAACGCCAGTATCAACTATTATTAATGGTCATATTAAGATGAGAGATGGTAAAATTTTAGGAGATCCAGAAGGAACTCCTTTAGAATTTAACTAAGCTTAATTGTAAAACTATTTACTAGAATAACACCAACTACTATTAAAAATAATCCTAAAACTGCTTGCCAAGCTAATGTTTGTTTAAAAAATATATAACCAAGAATTGCGATTGTAAAAATTCCAAGGCCACTCCATGTTGCATAGACAATTGCAATTGGAAGCTTGTCTACTACAAAAGTTAAAAGATAGAATGCAGATAGATACAAAATAGTAAGTGCTGCAGTAGGTATCAGTTTTGTAAAATTTTGTGAAACAGGTAACAACATTGTTCCTCCTACTTCACAAAAAATTGCACCTATTAAAAAAATATATGTTTTAGTCATTAATTAAGAATATTATTTTTAATTAAATCTTCTTTGATTTCTGTTAAAATTGATGGATCATCAATTGTAGCTGGCATTTTATAATCTTCTTTATCAGCAATTTTTCTAATTGTTCCTCTAAGGATTTTTCCAGATCTGGTTTTAGGCAACCTTTTAATAACAATAACAATCTTAAATGCAGCAACAGGCCCAATTTTATCTCTGACCATTTTTATGCATTCTTTTGAAATAGTTTCATGGTCTTTTTCAACTCCAGACTTAAGCACCACTAATCCTATTGGTAATTGACCTTTTAATTTATCAGCAATTCCTAACACCGCACATTCTGCCACTGACTGATGTTCTGATAAAACTTCTTCAATGGCTCCAGTTGATAACCTGTGACCGGCAACATTTATAATGTCATCTGTTCTAGACATAATCCAAATATAACCATCTTCATCTATATGACCTGCATCATAAGTTTCATAAAAACCCTCATAATTAGTCATGTAATTATCTTTGTATCTTTTATCAGCATTCCAAAGCGTTGGAAAAGTGCCAGGTGGTAACGGAAGTTTAACAACTATATCACCCATCTCATTAGGTTTTGCCAAAGTTTGATCTGGTTTTATAATTTTAACATCATAACCAGGGACTGCCTTACATGCTGAACCGTATTTTGTTTTCATCATTTCAATACCTGTACAATTTGAACTAATTGCCCAACTTGTTTCAGTTTGCCACCAATGGTCAATTACTGGCACTTTTAATAAATTTTCTGCCCACTTTATTGTGTCTGGGTCAGCTCTCTCACCTGCTAAAAACAATGACTCAAATTTACTTAAATCATATTTTGAAAAAAACTTACCTTCAGGATCTTCTTTTTTAATAGCTCTAAAAGCAGTTGGTGCTGTAAAAAGTGATTTTACTTTATAGTCTGAAATTATTTTCCAAAAAGTGCCAGCATCAGGAGTGCCAACAGGTTTTCCTTCAAATAATACTGTAGTGCATCCTTTAAACAAAGGAGCATAAACAATATAAGAATGACCAACAATCCAACCGATATCACTTGCTGACCACCAAACATCATCAGCATCAATGTTGTAGATGTTTTTCATAGTCCATTTAAGAGCAACTATGTGACCACCAATATCTCGAACAATACCTTTTGGGATACCTGTAGTTCCCGAGGTATATAAAATATAAGCCAAGTCATTTGAATTCATCTCTACACAATCAACTTCTTTTGCATTTGAAAGTGCCTCACTCCAACTAATTTCTTTTGGCGCATCTAATTCCACCGTATGATCTATTCTTTGAAATAAGATCATTTTATCTATTTTATGAGAAGCCATTTTAATTGCAGCATCAACAAGTGGTTTATACTCAACTGTTTTGCCAGGCTCAAAGCCACATGAAGCTGTGACTATTACTTTTGCTTTACTGTCATCAATTCTGCTAGCAAGTTCATTTGAAGCAAAACCACCAAATACAACAGAGTGAATTGCTCCAATTCTTCCACACGCTAACATTGCTATAACCGCCTCTGGGATCATGGGCATATAGATTATAACTCTATCACCTTTGTTTACTCCTTGATTTTTAAGAGCCCCTGCAAATTTTGAAACTTTTTGTCTTAATTCTTTGTATGTAAACTGTTTTTTGTTTCCAGTAATTGGACTATCGTAAATTAATGCTAGCTTTTCACCTCTTCCTTGGTCGATATGTATATCTAAAGCATTATAACAAGTGTTAGTAACTCCATCTTCAAACCATTTGTAAAAGGGAGGGTTGTCTTTATTTAAAATTTTTGTTGGTTTTTTAAACCAAAATATATCTTTCGAAACTTCTTCCCAAAATTTTTCAGGCGTTTGAATAGATTTTTTGTAAATTTCATCAAATTTATTAGACATTGATCATGATCCGTTTTGAACGTTTTTTTGAGTTTATTAAATTATAAAGTGCATTAAAATTTAAAAAGTAAGCAAAATCAACCTAAATAAGTTGCAATTAAGTCTTCAAAAATCTAATTAATTTTGATAATCAACCACCAACATGACTTAATATTTTTTTAAGTCTAGTTTATATAAACTAAAGTTAAAAACTAACATAAGAGGGAGTTTTTTATGAAAAAACTAAAATTGTTTGCTCTTACAGCTGTTGCCCTAATGGGTGCTTCAGGTGTAGCAAATGCCGAAACTGTGTTGTTAGCATCTGATGACTTTGTTGGAATTTCATTCTGGCTTGTGTCAATGGCTTGTTTAGCAGCAACTGTGTTCTTCTTTTTAGAAAGAAGTTCAGTTCCAGCTGGCTGGAGAGTTTCAATCACTGTTGCAGGACTAGTTACTGGTATTGCATTCATACATTACATGTACATGAGAGAAGTATGGATCATGACTGGTGAGTCACCAACAGTTTACAGATATATTGACTGGTTAATTACAGTTCCACTATTGATGCTAGAATTCTATTTTGTTCTTGCAGCAGTAGGTAAAGCAAACTCTGGAGTATTCTGGAGATTAATGCTTGGTACTTTAGTAATGCTAGTTGGAGGATACTTAGGAGAAGCAGGTTACATCAATTCTATGCTTGGTTTCATTATCGGTATGGCTGGATGGATCTACATCTTATATGAAGTATTTTCAGGTGAAGCAGGTAAAATGGCAGCGAAAAGTGGAAACAAAGCTCTTGTTACTGCGTTTGGTGCTATGAGAATGATCGTTACAGTTGGTTGGGCTATTTACCCATTAGGTTATGTATTTGGTTACTTAACAGGTGGTGTAGATGCTAACTCACTAAACGTGATTTACAACGCAGCTGACTTTTTGAACAAGATCGCTTTTGGTCTAATCATTTGGGCAGCAGCAATGACTCAACCTGGTAGAGCTAGATAGTTTTACTAAGTTAAATAATTAAAAGGGCAGGTATGTTTTTACGTACTTGCCCTTTTTTTTTATGTTACTATATATAATTCAATGGCAAAAATTACTTACATCCAACCAGAGGGAAAAAGCCAAACCATTGATGTTTCAAATGGCCTGTCTGTAATGGAGGGAGCAGTTCAAAATGATATATCAGGAATTGATGCTGATTGTGGTGGTGGAATGGCTTGTGCAACTTGCCATGTTTATGTCCAAGATGAATGGTTTGATAAACTTCCAACAAAAGAGGATGGTGAAGAAGATATGTTGGATATGGCATTTGAACCAAAAAAAAATAGCAGACTAAGTTGTCAATTAATTATTACAGATGAGCTAGATGGGCTAACAGTTAGTATTCCATCAAAACAAGGTTAAATGAAAAAAATAGATGCATTAATTATTGGAGCAGGTCCAACAGGATTATTTTGTGCCCATCAATTAGGTCTTATAGGTTTAAATTGTGAGATAGTTGATAATTTAGATAAAATTGGAGGACAGTGCATAGAACTTTATCCAGATAAACCCATTTACGATATTCCTGCTGTTCCAGAATGCACAGGTAAAGAACTAACTGATAATCTTATTGAGCAAATTAAACCTTTTAATATTAATTTTCATCTTAACGAGAGAGTAGAAGTAGTCAAAAAGATCAATGATAAATGGATTGTAAAAACTAATAAAGATAAAGAGTTTGAAACCCCAAACATAATTATTGCTGGTGGCGTTGGTTCGTTTGAGCCAAGAAAATTTTCACCTAAAGAATGTGAAAAGTATGAAAACAAATCATTATATTATTCCATAAAAGACAAAACCATTTTTGATGGAAAAACAGTTACAATATTTGGTGGAGGAGACTCGGCGCTGGATTGGGCAATAGAATTATCAAATAAATCAAAAGTAAATTTAGTGCATAGAAGAGATGAGTTTACCGCAGCTCAATTAAGCGTAGATAAGATTAAAGAATTAGAAAAATTAGGTAAAATTAAAATTTTTACAAAAAATCAATTGAATTCTGTAAAAGGTGAGAAAAATATTGAGTCAATTACAATCAAACACGATGATGAAAGTCTAAAAGAAATACAGACAAATTATGTTCTAGGTTTTTTTGGATTAATCATGAAACTTGGACCAATTGTCGATTGGGGATTGAATATAGATAAAAAAACAATTGAGGTTAATACTGAAAATTTTGAGACCAATCAAAAAGGTATATTTGCAATCGGTGATATTTGTACATATCCAGGAAAATTAAAATTAATATTATCAGGTTTTCACGAGGGGGCATTAGCTGCTAGAGGTTGTTTTAAATATGCAAGACCTGATGAAAAATTAAGATTTGAATTCACAACAACATCTAAAGCTGCACAAGAAAGACTTGGAATAAAAAAGTGATAGAGCTATTTGCAGCTGACACTCCCAATGGAAAAAAAATTACAATTATGCTTGAGGAGCTAAAGTGTGAGTACAAACTTTCAAAGATAGATTTATCCAAAGATGAACAATTTTCAGCTGACTTTAAAAAAATTAGCCCCTTTAGTAAAATTCCAGTAATAATAGATCATGACAACAAACAGTCTTTATTTGAGTCAGGTGCAATCCTAATTTATTTAGGAGAAAAATTTAATAAATTTTATGAGCCAAAAGAACGAACAATAATAAATCAATGGCTTATGGCACAAATGGGAACTATTGGTCCTATGATAGGGCAGCACCATCAATTCCATCATTACAACCCAGGAAAAAGTGAATTTGGTGAGGAACGATATTTTAAAATCACAAAAAGAATTTATGGTGAATTGGATTTAAGACTAGCTTCATCTAAGTTTTTAGCTGGAAACAATTATACTATTGCTGATATTGCTACTTGGCCTTGGTTAGCAAGACATGAATGGCATGATATTGGGCTAAAGAATTATAAAAATTTAACTAGATGGTATACAGATATTGCAAGCAGAGATGCTGTTATTAAAGGATATGATCTTTTAAAAAATGGTGCTGAAATTCCTAAACCTTAATCGTCAGCGTATACTTTTTCTTCTTTTTCATGTTTTTCCTGTGCGGCTATACATAACTCAGCAACCGGTCTAGCCATTAATCTTTTAAGGCCAATTGGCTCAGCTGTTTCTGCACAAAATCCATATGTTCCCTCTCTTAATCTTGTTAAGGCTTGATCTATCTTTGAAATCAATTTTATCTGTCTATTGATAGCTTTCATCTCTACTGTTTTATCAGTATACGAACTAGCTTGATCCACAATATCAGCTGAAACACTGTTGTCATCTATTGAGCCATTATAAAGAGCTTCATTATTCGCTTTTACCAATTCTTTTTTCCATTCTTGAAGTTTTATTTTGAAAAAAACTTTATGTTTTTCACACATGTATTTTTCTGTATCTTTTGGAATATACGTTTTTGAAACTTTAATTACAGCTGTAGTTTTTTTTTCATTAGAGACTAAATTTTTAGTCTTTGGAATAGCTTTTTTTACCTTAGGAGCAACTTTTTTAACTTTAATACTCGTTTTCTTTACCTTACTTTTAGTTTTTTTTAATGATGATTTTGAGATTTTAGGCATATTTTTAAATTTAAGTGTGCGGAGTATATTCAGCAATTAATACGTGTCAAGCAAGCTTAATTCATATAAAATCTTACTTATGATGCTTAATAAAATAAATATAAAAAATATATTTTATATTTTTACCACAATGCATTTAATCTTATGGACTTTAATTCCATCAATTACTAATAACAACCTACCACTGGATACTATCGAGGCCTTGGCGTGGGGTAGTAATTTAGATTGGGGTTTTAACAAACATCCACCAGCAAGTGCTTTTTTCTTAGAAATTTTTTATCAAGTTTTTGGATCTAATGATTGGGCTTATTATTTATTAAGTCAAATATTTGTTATAACCACATTCTTTATTGTTTTTAATTTTGCAGAAAAAATATTTAACAATAAAATCTTAAGTTTAATTTCAGTTCTTTTATTAGAAGGTATTTATTTTTATAATTTTACAACTCCGGAGTTTAATGTAAATGTTTGTCAATTACCATTTTGGGCAGCATGTGTTTTTTATTCCTGGAAATTGTTTAATAATAAAGAAATAGACCTTAAAGATTGCCTTTGGTTAGGACTGTTTGCAAGTATCGGTTTTTTATCAAAATATCTTTTTATTTATCTTTTAATAGCAATAGATCTGTTATTTTTTTATATAATTTTTATAAAAAAATATAAAAAGTTTGATTTTAAATACTTAATTGCACTTGAGGTATTTATTGTCTTGTTAGTCCCCCATTTAATATGGCTAATAAATAATGACTTCGTAACTATTACTTATGGATTGGCAAGAACAGGTTTAGAGAATTCAAGCATATTAGATCATTTAATCTATCCCATGACATTTTTGATAAAACAAATAGGAATATTAATTCCATTTTTTATTATGTTATTTTTTCTAATAAAAAGATTTAAATTTAAGATAACATTTAAGGACAAAAAGTTATTGTTTTTAATATTTATTAATTTAATTCCAATAACTCTAATGTTTTTAACCTCATTTATTACTGGATCAAAGATAAGAACAATGTGGATGACACCATTTTATTTATTTTTTGGAGTGCTAGTTGTTTATATTTTTCAGGCTCAAATAAACTTAAAAAGATTGAATAAATTTATTTCAGCATTTTTAATTCTATTTTTTATTTCACCATTCCTTTATGCCTATATTTCAATTACTGAAAAGGACAAAAGAACAGACTATTTAGGAAAACAAATAGCTATTAAAACTCAATATGCTTGGAGCCAAGACCATAAAGAACCGATTAATGTTGTACTTGGAAATGAGTGGCTAGCTGGAAATTTATCATATCATCTTGAATCTAGGCCAACCTGGGAGGGAGTTATTACAGAAGATAAGCTGAATTTGTTATCTAAGTTTACTTGTATAGATGATATTTGTATTGGATATAAATGAAAAAAATAAAAATTTTAATTCCAGTTTATAATGATTGGGAGTCAGTTTTTAAACTTCTAGAAAATATAAATCTAGAAGCTTCTAAAATAGATATCAATTTTTCTGTAATCATAATCAATGACGCATCAACAGATAGTATACCCAAACTTTCTACTAGTTTAGATAATTTAAAATCTATTCAAATTATCCACATGAAAGAAAATAAGGGACATGCAAGATGTAATGCCGCTGGATTAAAATATATTTATGAAAAAGAAGATTTTGATTATGTAATTCCAATGGATGCCGATGGAGAAGACAGACCTGAAGAGCTTAGTTTATTGATTGAAAAAATTAAAGAATATCCAGATACAGCCGTTACAGCTAATAGAATAAAAAGATCAGAAGGGCTTATGTTTAAGTTTTGTTATTTAGCACATAAATATTTAACCTTTGTTTTTACAGGACAAACAATTAAATATGGCAATTATACATGTCTACCTAAGTCTATAGTCAATAGAATGGTTAATGAGCCTGCAACATGGAGTAGTTTTTCAGGATCATTGGCCAAGATAGCAAAAGAAAAAAATTATATTCCATCTGAAAGAGGTACAAGATATTTTGGACCATCAAAAATGAGTTTTATGAATTTACTAAAGCACTCACTTTCAATTATTGCAGTTTTTAAAACAACTTTACTAATTAGATCTATACTATTCTTAATTGTTTACTTATTTTTGGTCGTAGGAAAAATATCAGTTATTACATTAATACCAGTTATAGCGGTTATTATTATGATGCTTTCAGTAATTACTTTATCAAAAAGAGAAAACATTACAGAATATAATAGTTCTTTAGAAAATATTGAAAGCATAGATAAAATCAAATAGCTTTTATTATTGGTAGTGAGTGAAAGTCAGCAGTATCTATCTTTGAAGAGTGATCTCTCCTCATATTCCACTTCTTGTTAATTCCAGCACTAGCTAAACTCAGTGTTGATCTGCCATATCTATAATTTGTACTATCAATAGATTTCATTAAGCCTTTAATTTTTTCATCTTTTTCTGAAGAGAATAAATTTTTGCTACCATCTGAACTAACTAAGCCAGTTAATGTTATTCCTGCTTTTTGATATCTATATCCATCTATAAAGATTTCATTTAATGCAATCAAAGCAGTTTTAACTATTTCGATACTGTTATTTGTAGCTATTGGAAAATCTATAGTTTTAGCATTTGAATAATAAACCCCTCTATTTTGAAAAGGACTTGTTCTAACAGATACAGTAATTGATTTTGCAATTAAAGACTCAGATCTAATTTTTTCTGAAGCATTTAAACAGTAGCTTGCAACAGCTTCTTGCAATTCTTGAAATTTTTCAACTCTAGTACCAAATGATCTTGATACTACACAACTTTTTCTTTTTGAAGTTTTTGTTTCTAATGGAATACAAGGAATGCCCCTGAGTTCTAACGCAGTTCTAGAACTTAAAACACTAGAACTTTTTTTAATCCATGTGTTTGACATGTTTTTTAATTGTTTAGCATTATAAATTCCATTTTGATGATAAAATTTTGTCATCTGCTTACCAACTCCCCAAACATCATTAATATCTATCTTTTCTAAGAGTGGATCAATATTTTCAATACCAATTAAGTTAGTAACACCAGATTGTTTTTTCTTTGCTATATGATTTGCAATCTTGCTTAGGGTTTTTGTTTTTGCAATACCAATACTTGTTGGTATTCCTGTCCATTGCAAAACAATACTTCTAATCTCTTTTCCAACATCCTCAACTTCATCATCAGGATAATTACTTAAATCTAAAAAAGCTTCATCAATAGAATATATCTCCAACACTGGATTAAATCTTTTCAAGGTTCTCATCACTCTCCTAGATAGATCTCCATATAAAGAATAGTTTGAAGAAAAAACATAAACTTTATTTTTAAGCATTATATCTTTAGCTTTAAAATAAGGCTCCCCCATTTTTATACCAAGAGCTTTTGCTTCAGTTGATCTTGAAATTATACAGCCATCATTATTAGATAAAACGACCACAGGTTTATTTCTAATTTTAGGATTAAATAACCTCTCACAAGAAACATAAAATGAATTACAATCTACCAGTGCTATCTTTTTAGTACGTTGAATGGATGACATAAGTCACAACTCCCCAAATGAATACTTCAGATTCATTACCAATGATTATTTTATCCTCAATATTTTTTGAGCCTGATGTTAAGAATTGACCTTCTTTAGATTTAACAAAACTTTTAACAACTAATTCATCATGAACATTTGCAACCACGGTTGAAAAATTTTTAGGTTTTAAACTTCTATCAATAACTAATAAGTCACCATCATAAATACCAACATCGGTCATTGATTTTCCTTGAACTCTAATAATGAATGTTGCTGGAACATTTTTAATTAGATGAACATTAAGATCTACATCTTCTTCAATGTAATCAGTTGCAGGAGAAGGAAAACC
>Ga0209632_10005518_pt1 | contig 10952 bp, 5 predicted proteins | sample COG_10_FD_184754 | JGI IMG/M metagenome (GOLD analysis project Ga0209632, IMG submission 184754) | Pelagic Microbial community sample from North Sea - COGITO 998_met_10 (SPAdes) (version 2) | ecosystem: Environmental > Aquatic > Marine > Neritic zone/Coastal water | place: Helgoland, sampling...
CGTCTGATGTAAGTTTCACCACATCATCAATTACCGCATTGTATTTCTCACGGGTGGTTTTGTAAACCATGTCCTCTTTATCATCTCGTGTAATTGATCGGTTGGTTGGAGCAACCATCACATCCAATTCGTAGATATCCCAAAGCTCTTTTGCTTCCGTTTCGGCCGTTCCAGTCATACCAGAAAGTTTGTGGTACATACGGAAGTAATTCTGAAGCGTAACCGTTGCCCATGTTTGCGTGGCAGCTTCAACTTTCAGGTTTTCTTTGGATTCAATTGCTTGATGCAAACCATCGGAGTAGCGTCTGCCATCCATGATACGGCCAGTTTGCTCATCCACAATTTTCACCTTATTATCCATTACTACGTACTCCACATCTTTTTCAAAAAGTGTGTAGGCTTTAAAAAGCTGATTCATGGCGTGAACACGGGCACTTTTGATGGCGAAATCACGCATCAAGTCGTCTTTAGCTTTTGCTTTTTCCTGATCCGTGCCTCCCATTTTTTCAATCTCGGCAATTCCAGACCCAACATCGGTTAGAACAAAGAATTGGTCGTCATCCATGTTCTTGGTAACCAATTCCAATCCCTTTTCTGTCAACTCGATTGAGTTGTTTTTTTCGTCAATTATAAAGAACAGTTCAGCATCAACCTTATGCATTTCCTTGTTCTGGTCCTGCATATAATAGTTCTCCGTTTTTTGAAGAATCTGTTTCACGCCAGGTTCACTTAAATACTTAATAAGTGCCTTGTTTTTAGGAAGCGCACGAAAAGCACGAAGCAAGGCCATTCCACCCTCGCCTTCTTTGTAACTATCTTTTCCTGCGGCAATCAGCTTCTTCGCATCAGCTAGAGTCGCGTTAAAAAACGTTCTCTGAACCTGAAGAAGCTTTTCAACTTTCGGTTTTAAGTCATCAAATTCATGCTTATCTCCTTGCGGAACAGGACCTGAAATGATGAGTGGTGTTCTTGCGTCATCAATGAAAACCGAATCGACCTCATCCACAATGGCGTAGTTGTGCTTGCGCTGAACAAGATCGCCAGCTTCGCGAGCCATGTTATCTCGCAGGTAATCAAAACCAAATTCATTGTTTGTACCAAAGGTGATATCTGCATTGTAAGCGGCTCTTCTTTCTGGAGAATTTGACTGATGTTTATCAATGCAATCAACCGTTAATCCGTGGAACTCATACAACGGCCCCATCCATTCCGAGTCACGTTTTGCGAGGTAATCGTTTACCGTTACCAAGTGAACGCCACGACCAGCCAAGGCATTCAAATAAACGGGAAGTGTTGCCACAAGAGTCTTTCCTTCTCCTGTTGCCATCTCAGCAATTCGACCTTTATGAAGCGCCACACCACCAATCAACTGCACATCGTAATGCACCATCTCCCACGAAACTTCTGTTCCGCCAGCAAGCCATGTTTTAGGGAAAACTGCTTTATCACCGTTAATAGTTACGTAGCCTTTGTTTGCGGCTAAATCTTTGTCCATTTCGGTAGCAGTTACCGTTAATGAACCTTGGTCCTTCAATCTTCGGGCAGTTTCTTTTACAACTGCAAACGCATCTGGAAGAATTTCGAGAAGTACCTCCTCAATCTTTTCGGTTACCGTTTCCTCAATCTTGTCTATTTGTTCGTATATTTTTTCTTTTTCCTCTACATCGGTTGCTGGGTCTTCAGCTTTAACCGTGAGTTCGTCAATTTGCTTACGCTCTACGGAGAGAAACTCTCCTATACGCTGTTTGAACTCAGCTGTCTTTCCGCGAAGCGCATCATCCGAAACGTTTTGAAGAGCGTTTGAAAATTCGTTAATCTGTGCAACGTAAGGTTGAATTTCTTCAATGTCCTTATCGGCCTTACTTCCGAAGAATTTCTTGGCCAGATTATTTATAAAATCGATCATTGTTTGATTGCATTTTCCAATAAAAGACTGATGTCAACAACCATACCTTGGCAATTCGTTAAGACAACCTGTCAGTTCAGCGCGCGAATTTACGCCTTTACGTCAACGGGGCAAAGCAGAAACACTACCGATGGCAGCTACAAAACAAAAACGGCCGCACAAGTTGTGCAGCCGTTTTTATATACGTGGATTAACAAAGGTTAGTATTCGTCCTCGTTAAAGAAAAAATCGTCTTTGGTGGGGTAATCTGGCCAGATGTCTTCGATGCTTTCGAAAACTTCACCATCATCCTCAATTTCTTGCAGGTTTTCAACCACTTCCATTGGAGCGCCTGATCGCATTGCGAAGTCAATCAACTCATCCTTTGTGGCTGGCCAAGGTGCGTCTTCGAGACGTGATGCTAATTCGAGTGTCCAATACATGCTTATTCGGTTTTACCTGTTCTATTTTGCGCAAAGCTAAAAATTTAATCAAGACGTGAAATAGGTTGCCGTATTTTCTCTGTAAACGCTTAAAATCAACTATTTACACCCTCGTTTTAAACAAAGAAAGCCTCACCAAATGGCGAAGCTTTCTTTTTAGTATGCGATTTTTAACGGTTTAGCTTCCGCAAGCCTCGCCCCGCCCGAGCAAGTGTTCCACAGGGTCACTTGTTCGTAAGAAAAAACAATCAGTTTGCAACTGATTTTTACAATATGTAACAGGTAATCTCATTGCTTTACAAACTTCCGTACTGCCTTTCTGCCTTCTTGGCCTGTGAGTTCAAGGAAGTAAATGCCTGTTGGTAATGGTTGCACATCGACCTCCCCCAACCCCTCCTTGCCAGAAGGGGAGCTATGCCGCACCTCTCTTCCCACCGCATCCAGCACCCGTATCGTCATTCCGAGGGAGGAACGACCGTGGGAATCTCTTACAGAGAACCGAACCACATCCGTAGCTGGGTTGGGCCATACATCAAAACCAAGGGCTTCTTGCCCTGTAATGTCACTTGGCACGCTATCCAACGCTATGACGGAGACATCGTCTATGTAGTAGTACGAGCGGTCGTATCCGTAACCCGCACCAGAATCCACAAAGGTTATCTGACTGAGCGTGTCAGGCAAAAAGTTGCCGATGGTCATCCATTGCTGACCAGCCTCTTCTGTGCGTGGGATGTACAGTGTATCACGCACTTCCATCCAGTTCTCCTTGTCATCATAGATTACCCCAGAAGGGCTTTGGATTTGCGGTTCAGTACCGAAGGGCAACTCATGCAGATAGTAATCAGCAGCTTGTAAAGGGTCGATTGAGAAGTGAACACCAAACGACCCAATTGCGTACTGGAATTTTTCCGTTAGGCTCACATAGAACTTCACCTCATACCTTACACCAGCGTGCAATGGTCTGGTCAAAGAGGTTTGAATGAACTCCCTTCCGTTCGGATACGTCTCTGGGTCCGAGACAGCATAAAAACCAGCGTAACCATCTCCCGAATGGGCAAATTGGTAACCTCTGTTGTTTTCGGGAACGCTATAAATATGAAAAGTGTCCGTGGTAATTATTTGTAGTTGGGCACAAACATTAAATGGGTCTGCACCACCACCAGTTGCCACAATATTATCCCAAGGCTGAACATTCCAAATTTCGGCACCACCTTGGTCTAAATTCGGGCAGTAGTCCTCAAACCCTCCGTTAGGAACAAGGTTCTGCTGCCCTTGAACCAACAAGGGCAGCAGAGTTAATATGGTGAGCCAATGTCTCATTGTTTCAAAATACTGATTCTCTCAGAGAACTTGTTCTCTCCACTCACATCCACTTGCAGTATGTAAACACCACTATTCAAATTGGTTAAGACTATTTCTGTTTTACTTGTATTGTAATTCAACGATTGTGCAATTACTTTTTTCCCAACCAGGTCATAGACATTCACGATACCCACTTCAAACTCATCCAAATGATAGCTTAAAGTAAATGCTCCTGAATTAGGGTTTGGGTAAACAGCAAATAGAATGTTGCTTTCTTCTATTCCCCGTTTCTCACTTATCTCTGTAGGAGAAGGGGCCTGCTCGCAATCGGACACATAATTTTTAGGCAGCGTGTCGAGTTTCAATAGCGCGGCACGTGCAGTATAGACACCAAAACCATAATCCAACGGACACAACTCTGCAATTTCGCGTAATCGCTTTTCTCCATCTCCATCCATCGAAGAAAGGTCAGCAGCATTTCCGTAGAGAATGCTGAATACGTCCTTTAACGTTTGTTCAACAGAATTTTCGGGCTGTACGGTTTGCAGCAGACTCATCCCGTTCTCTAAATCTGCACCGTTAGTGCGTGCAGAACGGAAGCCAGTCACTAACTGATGAAGTTTGCCCATGTTATCCGAGGTACGTTCCAACACAAAGTTTTCAAACTCTGAATTGGCAGTTGTAAGTTCCACATCGGAAACCAGTCTGTCATACAAGTTGTACTGCGCCAAATACTGAAGGCTTCGTTCCCTGTCCGATTCAGGCTCTTGCAATTGAAGCAAGGCTGATAAATCCTGAGTGCCAACATCCAATGCACCGTCTGTCTTAAAGGATGCCCCGCTTGTGTAGATGCAACCACCGCCCCAAGAGCCCGAGGTTGTGGTAATACCCAATGCCGATCCGGGATTTGCCCAATTATTGTACTGCGGATTGTAAGGAGCGGACGATTTTACATAAAATCGACTCAATGTACCATCAGTTCCCTCCACGTGCGTATTGGGGTTGCTACCGTTCCAAGATGTGCCTGCCCACTGGTTGTCTCTTGGGTCTCCGCTTGCTCCTTGGGCACCAATCACGCTCCAGTTGAGGAACAGCCCTATCTGGTTGGCCTCCATGGTGTTCTGTATGAGACGGGTATCGGGCGTCTGCCAGCCGTCCAAGAAAATGCCGCGCCTAACATGGTGGGTATTGTTGCAGGTTAGCGCATTGCCGTAACCATTGCTCAGCCTCATGCCTGTTTCCCACCAGTTTACATGGCCGCTCGGATGGGTTATGGTGTTGGCCTTAAAAACACCTTTTCTCACATTGGCCGTCTTAATGCCAGCCTGTCCGTCATTGGGTATTTTGCTGTGGGTAATGTTGTTCTCTCCCACGTACAATTTGGCAGTTGGTGCAGTCTGGTCGCCCGTCAGGTTAACCAGCTGAATGCCGCAGAGCGCATTAAGAATGGCATTGTCGGTTATGTCCACATAATTGTACTCAGAATTCGATGGGTTTATGGGGTCGTAGCCGGAGGCAGCGGTTATTTCCTGATATGTGATGCCTGTCATTGCCTGTGGGGGCGATACCATTCCCGCAAAGTCGATACTGTTGTTCTTGATATGGGTACGTACCGTTGGTCTGTTATCGTAGCAGAATATAGGGTAAGGCATTTTATTGAACACGTTATTGTTGATATCAATGGTCTCTCCGCCAAGCCCAGAGCCGTAAACGGCATAAACACCGCCATTGCCAATGTTGCGCAGCGTATTGTGCATAACCTGCACGCGTTTTACGGTCCAATCAAAGATACCCCAATCGGTGTTGTCGATGGTATTGCCGTTTGCTGCAAACGTATTGCCTACCAGCATTTTTGGCACTCCCAACGCTTGTATTGCCATATTAGTTCGTTGGCCCGTGTGCGGTGCAGCCAAGGTTGCATATACGGGTGTTGGCAAACCGATGCTGGCCGTGGTCTGGCAAAGGAACTTGGAGTTGGAAATAACGTAGTCTCCAGTAAAAACGGGTGTGCCGCTACTTAGCATGTGCTTGTAAATATGTGTGTAGTTTTTATTGAACATGGCAGAAGAAATGCTGTATAGCGCACCGTATTCTATATCTATTGCCGTTTCGGCATCTTCAATAATGGAACTGGATTGGAAATAGATTCTACTTCCGTTCTTTGCGTCAATTCCTTGCCACATTTCATCGCAAGCGTAAAGGTGAGAACCAGATTGTATGTATAGCCTTGCACCCGAATTGATGGTAATAGAGGCATCTTTTGTACAGATCACATCGCTCGAATTAATATAATGATTGCCACTTGTAAGCACAATAGGACCCGTGATGGCAAGGTTCTGCCCATAAAAATTGATATTGTTTGGAGCACTGGAGTAAGTACCTTCAATTTCAGGTTCTTCCCTGACCAGTTATAGCTACACAGCATGGTTGGGGTTGCACATCTTTAGATGGTTTAACCGAGCAAACACCACTTCCACTTCCGTTCACGAGCTGGGGGTTGCATTCGTATGAATTTCCGCTTCCCACGCCCAAACGGTACCGTCATTGTCTAAGGCTAAGCTAAAATCTGCCCCAGCAGATACGGCAACAATGTTGCTTATTCCCGATGTTGCCACTGGAATCGGCTCTGTAATCGAACTACTACCATCCCCTACCTGACATGCAGAATTACTTCCAAAGCCAATCACCGTTCCCGCTGTACATATTGCTAAAGACTGGCTTCCCTGTGGGGCAGGAGGCGATGGAATATGCTTAAAGCTTAGGAGGAATATGGAAGAAATTAAGAGGAGCACCTTAGGGTACGGTTTGGTTCTCCAGCGTTTTAATGCCTCTAACGGCAGTTTTGGGTTGTTTCGGGTTTCATTTTAAAGGGTTCTTATTGGTTATTTAGTGCAAAATTAGAGTGGAAAATTGTTCGTTATAACATCCAATTGAAAGTAATTCTGCAACAGTAACGACATAAATTACATGTCTGAGCGCATTCTGCCTATTGGCCTACAACCGACTGGTATAAAGCGAGTTGGCAACTTTTGAAGCTACAAAGATTCTTTTGGGCCATTAAATTTATTGGCTCAACTATTTTTCTGCCATGGCATAAATTACTCTTCCACGGATTATCTGCTAAATAAAAAAGCCTTCCGCCAAAGGCGAAAGGCTTTCATTACAGAATATCAATTTATCGTTTACTTAGCTTCCGCAAGCTTCACACTCATCAGGATTATCTAACGAACATAAAATTTGCGCTTGAGCTTCGGTAATTGTCACCGATTGTGCTCCTCCCTCAGCATTTGATTTTGGTACCATCACAGGTGTAGCCAATTCTGATTTTGCCGCAACCGGTGCTGGTGTTGGAATTATAGCCTCTGCTTGAGGTTCAACTTGCTGTACTACGGGCTCCGTTGTAACAGCTTCTGCCGTTGGTGCTGCCTTTTCTTCTTTGCTTACGGTAAACTGAATTGCAGCTGCTGCAGCTTGCGTTCTCAGGTAATACATTCCTGTTTTAAGACCGGCTTTCCATGCGTAGAAGTGCATTGATGTAAGCTTTCCGAAATTCGGATTTTGCATAAACAAGTTCAAACTCTGACTTTGATCGATGTATGCGCCACGGTCAGCAGCCATATCGATAATGTCCTTCATGCTAAGCTCCCAGATAGTTCTGTAAAGCTGACGGATGTTCTCAGGAATTTCCTCAATTGCCTGAATAGAACCGCCATTAGCGATGAGTTGATTCTTCATGTCATCATTCCAAAGACCCAATTTCACGAGGTCCTTAAGAAGATGCTTATTCACTACTACAAACTCTCCAGAAAGCACTCTTCTGGTGTAGATATTTGCGTGATAAGGCTCGAAACATTCATTGTTTCCAAGAATTTGAGAAGTAGAAGCAGTTGGCATTGGCGCAACCAAAAGTGAATTACGCACACCATACTTCTTCACTTCTTCTTTCAACACGTCCCATTCCCAACGAGTAGATGGAGTAACGCCCCACATATCATATTGGAACATGCCTTGAGAGACAGGAGAACCTGGGTAGCTTTCGTAATGACCAAACTCAATGGCTTGATCCTTAGAACAGGTCATTGCCGCGTAATAAATCGTCTCGAAGATGTCCTTATTCAATTGCTTAGCTTCCGGAGAATCGAATGGCAAACGCAATTTGATAAACGCATCAGCTAATCCCTGTACACCAAGTCCAATTGGACGATGACGCATGTTTGAATGACGTGCTTCAGGTACTGGGTAGAAATTCCTATCAATAACCTTGTTGAGGTTTTTTGTAGCTACATACGTGATATCGAACAATTTTTGATGATCAAACTCACCTTCAGGCGTAACAAACTTTGGAAGCGCCAGAGATGCTAGGTTACAAACCGCAACTTCTTCTTTAGATGTGTACTGTACAATTTCGGTACACAAGTTTGAAGACTTGATTGTACCCAAGTTTTGCTGATTGGACTTGCCGTTACAAGCATCTTTGTAAAGAATGTAAGGTGTTCCGGTTTCAATCTGAGATTCCATAATATGGAACCAAAGGTCTTGTGCCTTTACAGTTTTACGCGCTTTTCCTGCTGCTTCGTATTCTTCATACAAAGCTTCAAATTTTGGTCCCCAGCAATCTCCCAATCCTGGAGCTTCGTTAGGGCAAAAAAGTGACCAATCACCACCTGCTTCCACACGCTTCATAAACAAATCTGGAACCCACATTGCGTAGAAAAGGTCTCTTGCTCTGTTTTCTTCCTTTCCGTGATTTTTCTTCAAATCCAAGAAGTCATAAACATCTGCATGCCATGGCTCCAAGTAAATAGCAAAAGAGCCTTTACGCTTACCACCACCTTGATCTACGTAACGAGCCGTATCGTTAAATACTTTCAACATCGGAACGATTCCGTTTGAAGTTCCGTTAGTTCCTTTGATGTAAGAACCCGTTGCACGAACGTTGTGCATGCTAAGTCCGATTCCACCTGCAGATTGCGAAATCTTAGCACATTGCTTCAATGTATCATAAATACCCTCTATGCTATCCTCTTGCATTTGCAATAAGAAGCAGCTACTCATCTGCGGCTTTGGCGTTCCAGCGTTGAAAAGCGTTGGAGTTGCATGGGTAAACCATCTCTCAGAAAGCAGATTGTATGTCTCAATTGCTGACTTAATGTCGTCTTTATGTATACCTACAGAAACACGCATTAACATGTGCTGTGGTCGCTCCGTTATCTGCCCATTGGTTTTAAGCAGATAGCTTCTTTCCAACGTTTTAAAACCGAAAAAATCATATCCGAAGTCCCTATCGTAAATGATCGTTGAGTCTAGTAAAGCAGAATTCTCATCGATGATTTTGTACACGTCATCAGCAATCAACGAAGCCTTTTCCCCAGTCTTCGGATCGATGTATTCGTACAATTTCTTCATCGTTTTTGAAAACGACTTGATGGTTGATTTGTGCAAGTTTGAAACCGCAATACGGCTTGCAAGCAATGCATAATCGGGGTGTCTTACAGTGAATGAAGCCGCAGTTTCGGCTGCCAACTCATCCAACTGCTGTGTTGTAACGCCTTCATAAATCCCTTCAATCACCTTCATAGCAACTGGAATAGAATCTACAATAGGATCTAGGCCGTAGCATAGTTTTTGAATACGGGCCGTTACTTTATCAAACTTGATAGTTTCTTTGCGGCCGTCTCTTTTTACAACATACATGGGGAATAGGGTTTTGGTGGGTTGATTATTCGGATTGGGTCTTAATTAAAAATCTGCGTCTACTGTAAAGCTGTGGTTATCATTTCCTTCTCCCATAACGCCTGCTTTCTGGTATTCTGATACACGCTTCTCAAAAAAGTTTGTTTTTCCTTGAAGAGAAATCATTTCCATAAAGTCGAATGGGTTGGTTGAGTTATAGACCTTAGGACAACCTAGTTCGCCTAGCAAGCGATCAGCAACAAACTCGATGTACTCACACATCAACTTGGCATTCATGCCTATCAACGCAACAGGAATAGACTCAGTAACAAACTCTTTTTCGTATTCCACTGCTTCAGCAATAATCGCTGTTATTTCCTCAACTGTAAGCTTGTTCTCTAGCTGATTGTAAAGCATGCACGCGAAATCGCAATGAAGACCTTCATCTCTCGAAATCAACTCATTTGAGAAAGCCAATCCTGGCATAAGGCCTCTTTTCTTCAACCAGAAAATAGAACAGAAACTACCTGAGAAGAAAATACCTTCAACTGCTGCAAATGCAACCAAACGCTGAGCGAAGTTTCCATTCTCAATCCACTTCATCGCCCAATCAGCTTTCTTGGCAACACATGGCAAATTCTCAATAGCGTTAAAAAGAAAATCCTTCTCCTTATTGTCTTTTATATAGGTATCAATAAGGAGAGAATAAGTCTCTGCATGAATATTCTCAATAGCAATTTGAAATCCATAGAAACATCTTGCTTCTGGATATTGAACTTCATTTAAAAAGTTAATGGCAAGGTTTTCATTAACAATACCATCGCTAGCAGCGAAAAATGCTAACACATTTTTGATAAAATAACGCTCATCTTTTGTCAGCTTGTGTTCCCAATCGGTCATGTCTTGCTGAAGGTCAATTTCCTCAGCAGTCCAGAAGCTTGCCTCAGCTTGCTTATACATAGCCCAAATCTCTTTGTGCTTTATTGGAAAAATTACAAATCGATCATTCGTTTCCTGTAGGATCGGCTCAATAGGCAACGATGTTTTTTCTGGTAGAATTTCGTTCAAATTTGCGCCTGTTTGTTGAGTTGGTTGATCCATTTTCTTTAGTCTTTTTATGTGTTAACAATCCCTGCGATTGGAGGCTAAAAATTCAGGAGAAAACCTCTCCGGCTTTAGGCCTTCAACCTAAATTCTTACTCGTTCTAATCTCTAATTGGTTGGCAGTGAGGGACTTGAAGTGACAAACGCCCTAACGACTTCCACACCTCAAAAATTCAAAAAAAGGACGGTCGAGACAACGTTTAGTAATTAACAATTGACCTTAGTTTTTAACATTCGGCCTATTAACTGAACGTTAATAAAAACTTATAACGGCTGTATCCCTTACCACCACTGAATTGTTGGGTGGGTGACATAAAATGTAACTCTGAAATAGTTGCGAGTCGGCCAACAAATACTACATGAATTTGAGCCCAAAACAGCTACGTGAAACACGTATAAAATTACTCGTCTTGCTGCTTTCTTAATTGGTCGATCATTTTCAATTCCTCATACCACTCGTTTCCATACTTCCTTGTCAAAGCATCTTTAAGGAACTTATAAAGAGGTACATCTAGGTTGGCTCCACAATCGCAGGCTGGCTTGCA